>Ga0075985_119_pt1 | contig 2916 bp, 2 predicted proteins | sample RifGroA2_FD_68003 | JGI IMG/M metagenome (GOLD analysis project Ga0075985, IMG submission 68003) | Parcubacteria bacterium GW2011_GWA2_47_9 | reverse complement strand
GCGCAGGAGAAGGAGCCGCTTCGCACGATACGTTGACATTGGCTTTAGCTGACGCCGTGGCCGCTTTTTGCGCCTGTTTTTGCGCCTCGCTGACAGCCTTCTTATATGCTCCGTCGTAGGTGGGGCTCGTTATTGTTGCTTCGGCCCTTCCGTATCCTGTGGCCTCGGCCTTTGTGCCGTTGCATGAGGCGCTCGCGGTCGCGGTTGCCTCGGCAACAATTGTTACCGTAAAGCTTTGCGGCGCGGGCGCAGGCTCCGGTCTGCGAGGTTCAGGTCGTCTTTGCGGCGGAGGCGGCGGGGAGGGCGGAGTTGCGTATATAATTTTGGGCGCCGATGGCGAGGGCGGCACTATAATATTGCCGCACTTTTTCTGCACATAAACGGCGGTTCCGTCGGAAAGCTGTGCCTTCCATGCTCGTTCGCCGTTTAATGCGCCCGGGTAACTTGCCACGGATTGCCCGTCGCGGTATTGGATCGCCATGCCGTCGCCGCTAAGCGCGACCTCCGACACGTTCTTAATCCGCTTTGGATCTGTTCCTTGCGCGGCCAAAACCACTTTTACATCTTGCGGCCCGGCGGTTCCGTTCCGAAAAACATACCCTTCGGGGTTGTTCATTCCCGGAGGCGGATTTGCCTGTCCGCTAGGTGTTAATATCAGGTTTTGCGTGATGGCGCTTGCTATTGTTACGCCGTCCACGAGCGAAGCTTCAAAACCGGGCTTTTGGGCTACGACAACGTACTTGCCTTCAGGAAGAGTCATTGAGTATAATCCGCCGCTGTCACTCTTTATCTCGGTTGTCTTCGCGTCGGCGCGATTCACCGCGCGCACCGTTGCGCCCGCAACAACCCCGCCGTTTTTGTCGCGGACAATGCCGAGGAGTGCGCCGCTATTGCTATGCGGAGCATTGCGGCCATTGCCGCCGGTGTTGGCGGTAGTGGTGGTCGATGTCTGCGGCGGCATTCCGCTTTTCTCGTCTTTGTTGCGGCACATCGTGCCCCATAAAATCAGCACAAGCGCTAGCCACGCTAGCATCAGCAAAGCGGTGTTTGTCCGGTTCCGCCATACTGTCCGCCAGATTTTTTCCATCTCTCGTTTCCCGTCCTTTCTGAACTGGTCTTGTTTTGCTTCCCGTCCGCTGGTTTTCTACGACATCCGACATCCTTTCCATTTTCCCTTTTGACGGAAATTAAAAGAGCTTGCCGCGGAGGTTTAGCTTCGCAACCACTTATTATACACGCCCGTTAAATTTTGTCAACCCCGCCGTAATAGAAACGCAAAAACGGCTTGCCGGAGCTGAACCGGCAACCGGTTATCAGTACGCCGTTCAGAAGTTAATTTTTGATTAAAGTTGCGTTTTACGGCTTCAATTCCGCCTGTACCGCAATACGTTGATAATCAACTCCTGGGGGCCAGCAAGTGAGGAGAATAATGGTTGAACTTGACGCAGAAGAATTCTCAATAGGAATTTCTTGCCCCTTCTTTAAAAAGAATTTTTTAGTTACCGCATACCGAAGAATGCGTCCGTTAAGCATTATGATAATTTCATCTCCGTTTTCCAAGTCGTTCAGATCGCTGAATACCCAATCGTAGTTTCTTTTTGGCCAGCCCGGAGGAGCCGAGTGCCCGAGAATTATTGCCACGCCGCCGCCGTTAGACATGGTTGATCCGGGAAAGGCCACGACCCCTTTTTTCAGTAGTTTTTGCATGTAATCCTCGCGCGAGCTTTCGGCCATCAGCAAGGGAGCCGAAACCCCAAGCCCCGGGATTAAAAGGGCGTCCAGCTTGGTTGTTTGTTGATAATTTGTTGCCGGCGGTTGATCATTTTGCGCTGTTGGAGGCGGGAGAACTTTATTTTGTTCCGTTTCGGCCTCCGCCGTGGGAACGAGATTTGTTTCGGGCACGCGCACTGTTTTGGCCGCATTTCGTAAGTGGGTTTCCTTGAATGTCTGGAACGCGTTGCCGTAAATCGTTTTGTAGTTGAAAATATCTTGAAGCACCCCCCAATTCAAAAAAAGAAGCGCGCATGAAAAAAGAAATATAAAAATCAAGAGAATAATACGCATCTCTTTTGAAAAGGAGATTACTTGTTGGAGAGATATTTTCACGAACGTTGTTATTTCGCTCGGCAAGCTGACTTCAGGGTCGTTTCGCTCGCCCCAGCCGGCTCGCTTAACTCACGGCAAGGACTTGCGCTCCCGAGCACTCAACACTTTGAGTGCTCGGACCATGCCCGCTTAATCCCGAAAAGGTAGCCGCTGCAACCATTTCGTAATTAAAGTCCTTGAGTGTCCCTGAATGTCACTTGCCTCGCCACATTAAATCAGAAGATTATGCGGTATCAGTTGCAGGATAAAACTTTTATCCGCGGACAAAAGAATTGCCATGAAAACTATAATGCCGATTGCGCGGGAAATTAAGTCTTTATGCTGTGTTTCAAATCTGATGAAAATAGACATCAACAGCAGGGCAATCATAAAAATTACGAAAAACGCGATAGTTTTTTCTACGAAAAGCGGGTAACCCCGCGTTAAAAAGCTGACAACGGGCGATGCGGTTAGCTTTACATTCTGATCTGCGGAAGGAATGTTTTTTATGATATCTTCCGAGGCGGCGGAGTTTTCAGTTGAAGCAGTCGGCGGCGCGGGTTGCTCCGTTACAGTTTGCTCATCCTCCGTTTTAAATGAGAACGAGGATTCCCCCTCAATTTCTGTTATTTTTTCGGCGGCGGCTACGGTCGGCTGTGAATTTGGCGCGGGCGGCGGCTGGACAATTGTTGGCTTGGGCGCGGCGGCTTGAACGGATTTTTGCGTCAAGGTTTGAGATTTTTGGGCGCCGAAAAGCTGGACCACCACATAGGTTTCCGCGCCCTCAAAATTTCCACGTAAAACGGCTATGCCGATTTCTTTGTAATTTGG
>Ga0075985_117_pt1 | contig 3114 bp, 3 predicted proteins | sample RifGroA2_FD_68003 | JGI IMG/M metagenome (GOLD analysis project Ga0075985, IMG submission 68003) | Parcubacteria bacterium GW2011_GWA2_47_9 | reverse complement strand
TCGCCAAAAGTTTTCTGGCGCATGAGTTTACCCATCTCATAGAATTTCAGCAAAAAGACCGCGCCTTTAATGTTTCGGATGATTCCTGGTTTTATGAGATGCTGGCGGAGGTGGCGCCCACTATTTTAGGATATGATGATATTCTGAACGGCAGTTACCTTGAGCAGAGGGTGGATAGATTTTTGTCGCGCCCAGCAGATCCTTTAACGGAATGGCAGAGTGATCTTTACGACTATGGAGTCGTAAATATATTCGGACAATATCTTCGTAATCGTTATGGCGACAGCGTATTGTCTGATGCTCTAAAATCTCGCAATACAGGCATGAAAAGCATTACTGCCGCTTTGAACAAGAATGGTTTTTCTGAAGATTTCGCCCAAGTTTTTACAGATTGGACAATTGCTATGGCCATCAATAATTGTTCCGCGGGCCAGGCCTATTGCCTCAAAGACGGCAATTTAAAAAATTTAAGAGTCATTCCTTCAACTTATTTTCTCCCGCTTTCAGGGGAAAGCACGGTTTCGATTACGGTGCAGTCAAAAGACTGGGCAGGAAACTGGTACAAGTTTATCGGCGGCCATGATACCGTAACGCTTGAGTTTAAGTCTCCCGAGGAGTTAAACGTTACAATTCCTTATATCTTGGATATGAGTGATGGTACATTCTCCGTGAGCGTGCTGAAAGTGGGAAGTGATTCAACCGGCAAATTGGAAATTCCGGGTTTTGGGAAGACGGTGAGGTCGCTTATTATAATCCCAAGCGTTCAGGACAAAGTATCCGATATAAGCGGTTCATATCCCTCTTACGTATTATCCTGGACCGTCAAGATTTCCGGAGGAGAGGAAACGGAGCCAATTATAGTAGAGCGTCCTCGCCCGCAAACTGGCGTCAGTTACACCGCGGCAGAGCTGCAGCGCAAAATAGCCGAAATCCAGCAGACGATTGCCGCTCTGCGGGCGCAGTTGGCCGCCGCGCAAGGCGGAACGGTCAGCGGGGTCTCATCCTGCGGCCCATTTGAGAAAAATCTGTACTATGGCATGAAGGGAGCGGAAGTCAGCTGCCTGCAGGATTTTTTGAAAAAACAGGGCCCTGATATTTATCCGGAAGGCTTGGTAACCGGAAATTTTTTGGGATTAACCAAAGCCGCGGTGATTCGTTTTCAGGAAAAATACGCCTATGAAATTTTAGCCCCCCTTAGTTTTTCGCACGGCACCGGATTTGTGGGTTCCATGACGCGGGCGAAAATAAATAAATTATAATTAATAATTATTATAGTTTAATGTCGGAGGAAATTTTTTTATCCGTTATCATCCCCGCATACAACGAAGAAAAACGGCTGCCGAAAACCTTGCAGTCGGTTGACGCGTATTTAAGAAAACAGCAATGGAGCTACGAGGTCATTGTTGTGAGCGACGGTTCCAAAGACCGAACGGCGGAGGTGGCGCGGGAACTGTCATCTCAGATGCCGTATCTGCGCGTTATTGACAATAAAGAGAATCACGGAAAGGGTTATGTAGTGCGTCAGGGAATAATGGAGGCCAAAGGGAAATACCGCCTTTTTATGGACGCTGACAACGCAACCTCTGTTGATCAGGTTGAAAAAATGTTGCCGTTGTTGGAGCAGGGATGCGGCTTCAAGGTTTTTTCAGAAGACGCCGTCCGCAAAATATTTCCCTTGCTTACCATTAATCGCTGGGCTTTTGACGTTGAGATTTTGGCCGTTGCGAAAAAATTAGGCATTAAAATTAAAGAGGCCCCGGTCGTCTGGGTTAACGACCCGAACAGCCAGGTAAAGTTTTCCGGGATGGTAAAAATGCTTTTTGAGGTATTGCAGGTAAGGTGGAATTTGTTGACGAATAAATATGCTCCGCACCAGAAATAATCAGCCGAATGCGAATCACGATAAGCCCGCAATTTGTCCTCCCGGGGCTTGCCCTTCCGAGCTCCGGTTTGATTTGGTTTCAAAGGACTGGGTATTGATCGCCACCGTTAGGGCTAGAAGGCCGGAATCTTTTAAAAAAGACAAGCGCAAAGTTTGGGAAGAAAAAAAAGAAAAGTGCCCTTTTTGTAGTATTTCAATACAAGAAACGCCGACATTAATTTATGCCCGCGGGGAAAAAAGGTCTTGGGAACAGCCGTTAACGCCAAAGGGTCTAGTTCTTGCCAGGGCTATTCCTTCAGACTGGACAACGGTTGTCGTTCCCAACAAATATCCGGCCTTCACGCAGGGGACGGGGCTGAAAGAGCGTGAAGAAGGACCCTATCGGTTCATGAACGGTATAGGATTTCATGAAGTGATTGTTACGCGCGACCATAAGCGGTCCTTCGCGCAATTTACGCCCGAAGAAGCGAAAGAGGTGTTTGATGTTTACCAGGAGCGCTATTTGGATTTAATGAACGAAAAATTCGTGAATTATATTTCTATTTTTCATAACCACGGGCCGGAAGTCGGAGCCTCGGTGGCCCATCCTCATTCGCAGTTAATTGCTATTCCCCTGACCGACCCGGATATTGCGGGAAGCATTATGGGTTCCGCGGATTATTGGAAGGCCAACAAAAAATGCGTGCATTGCGCGATGCTGGAGTGGGACATGAAGGACGAACGCAGAATTGTTTTTGAAAATAAGGAATTTGTCGCCCTATGCCCTTTTGCTTCTAGGATGGCTTTTGAGGTAAGAATATATCCAAAAACGCATTTAGCTTATTTTGAAAGAGTAACCGGCGAGCAAAAAAAGTATTTGGCCGAAGCCTTTTTGGCGGTTATGAAAAAGCTTGATATCGGGTTGTCGGATCCGCCCTATAATTTTTTCCTGCATACCGCCCCTTGCGACGGGAAAAATTACGACCATTACCATTGGCATCTGGAAATTTTGCCCAAAACCTCCACATGGGCCGGATTTGAACTCGGCGCGGGCATTGAAATTTCAACCATAGAACCCGAAAAGGCCGCGGCGTATCTGAAAAAACAGTGATTATGCCTCCGGAATTAAGCACCTTCTTAATCGCCATGTCGCCCATTGTGGAGCTTCGCGGCGCGATACCCGTTGCCATCGCCGTTTATCATTTGCCGGTTTGGTCGGCGTATCTGTTTTCCGTGCTGGGAAATTTGGTGCC
>Ga0075985_145_pt1 | contig 5086 bp, 6 predicted proteins | sample RifGroA2_FD_68003 | JGI IMG/M metagenome (GOLD analysis project Ga0075985, IMG submission 68003) | Parcubacteria bacterium GW2011_GWA2_47_9 | reverse complement strand
AGTTTAACTTCCGGAGGCGAAAATTCGCGAATCTCAAGACCACTTGCTGCGGAAAGAACGGCGCCCCTTGCCTCCGCCACGCGTATTGCTGTTTTATGATTGGAGGTTAGAAAAAGTTTTTCAATCGCTAAAACTTCCGGCTTGTGTTTAAGAAGCAACTTTTTAAAACCGTCAGCCATGAACGAAAGGCGCTCCTCATGCTCCATATTTTTCGCCGTTTCAAAACACCCCGCGTCCAGCAGTTTGTCATTTTCCAAAACGGCATATCCCAGCCGTCCGTACCCGGGGTCAATTCCTAAAATTTTACGTTTAGATTTCAGCATTTGTGTAAATGTTGTTTACGTCGTCGTTTTCGTCTAGGGCCTCAAAAAGTTTTGAAAGGGACTCTTTTATTTTTTCGTCAACCGGCAGATTTGCCGCCGCTTGCCAGCCGTCATCTGTTTTTTGAAATAAAAATTTGGCGGAGCCCGGCGAAGCCAGTTTGACCCCGTGTTCGGAAAGAAGGTGTTTTATTTCCTGTGAGGTTCTGTTTTTGTTGTCCGTAATTCCCGAAATCAAAATCGCGGTACCCCCGGGCCCGTATGCCTCAAACAAGACCTCCTCCAAAACACTTTCATCTTTCGAGGTCGCGCGTTTGATTGCCCGCTCGATATTGTCGGAGGGCATATTGAAAGAGCGCGCTTTTTCAACGACCGCTCTTAATGAAGGATTTGACGCCGGATCGGGGCCTTTTTCGCGGGCAGCCACCGTGATTTGCCTCGCCAGTTTACCGAACTCCTTGCTTTTTTTGGCGTCGGTCAGTGACTTTTTGTGTTTAATCTGGCTCCATTTAGAATGTCCGGACATGGTTTGATTTTCTTGTCTCGGCCAGAATTATGTCTTTTATTTTGTCGGGCTGGGGGATATCGCGCGCTGAAAAACCCTGTTCTCCCGCAGTCTGCACGCGGATATTTCCGTAGTGAAGAAGCGTGGCCATGAAGTTAGGTATTTCAACCGTTATGTCTTGAACTCTGGAGAGCATAAATTCGGAAACCTCGCGCTTGAACATCCCGATTTGCTCCACGTCAATTATTCTTTCATTGGTCACGATCCAGATATCAAGATAATAATCAAACCATATTACGAAAGCGATCATTAAGGCGATCATCATATAGGCGATGATAAGATAATAAGCGAGCACCATAAGCCCGGCGTTTATTTCAACGGCCGGTAGGGCGATCAGAGCGACAAGCGCCGGAAGAAACAAGGCTATGGCGAAAGTCATTTTGTTGGCAACAACAATCCAGTGGCGATGGAAGGCGATTATCACCTTTTCGTTTTCATGAAGACGCAGCATATTACTGGCTTATTATTTCGTCCCACGGGACGGCAAATAAAAGAATTGTGGCGGTTAAGGCGAAAATGACGGCAAAAAATATAAATATTCCCCAAATCCAGCGCGCGCGATCTTTTGGAAGACTGTACTTTTTGTAATGCCACAAAAGGGCCCAGACCAGAAGCCCGTATACAAACAAAAACGCAAAATGCGCGAATACCGCAATTATTTTTATATTTACCTCCACGTTTATATTATACTCTAAATCAGTTTACCTTGCGGAGGCTTAAAACCGAGATGTTCAAAAGCCCTGGGAGTAGCCACGCGGCCTCTCGGAGTGCGCTCAATGAAGCCAAGGCGCAAGAGAAACGGCTCATATACCTCCTCAACCGTTCCCGAGTCCTCTGACGAGGCGGCCGCGAGCGTGTTTAGGCCTACCGGCCCTCCGCCGAATTTTTCCACCAGAACTTTTAAAAGCCTCCGGTCGGACTCTTCCAGTCCCTCGCTGTCTACTCCGAGGAGATCCAAGGTTTTTAAGACGACCTCGCTGTTTATTTCTGGGATTTTGTGCACCTGAGCGTAATCTCTTGAACGCTTCAGCAGGCGGTTGGCTATTCTTGGAGTAAAACGCGAACGTGACGCTATAAGTCCGGCAGCTTCAGCGGAAATTTTGGCATTAAGAATTTTAGCCGAACGGCTGATTATTTTCATCAATTCGTCGGCCGTATAATAGTCCAGCCTGAAAGTTCCGCCGGAAAATCTTGAGCGAAGCGGATTGGAAAGCAAAGCCATCCGGGTAGTCGCGGCAATAAGAGTGAAGGGCGGAAGTTCCAGCTGTATCGATCGAGCGCCCGGACCCTTTCCGATTATGATGTCCAAGGTTCTGGATTCCATGGCCGGATATAAAATCTCTTCGATCGCCTTATTTAGCCGATGGATTTCGTCGATGAACAGAATGTCGTTTGCCGACAGGTTCGTCAGTATGGAAGCAAGATCTCCCACGCGCTCTATGGCCGGGCCCGATGTTATTTTTATTTGGGACGACATCTCTCGGGCGATAAGATGGGCGAGACTTGTTTTACCGAGACCCGCCGGACCATGCAAAAGCACGTGTTCGAGCGCTTCACCGCGCTCCAGAGACGCCTGCATCAGTATTTTCAGGTTCTTTTTGATAGCTTCCTGTCCGACATATTCATCCCACCTTGTCGGACGCAGGGTTTCTGAGAGACCAATATCTTCATGTTCCTTTTTTACCGTCTGCATAGTTATATTATATGTTCTTTTGGAATCTTTTGCTGGGTATTGACAAACCCGCTATTTTTTGCTATACTTCTAGCGAAAGGTGTTTTTTACAGCGCCCCGAGGTCTCTAGGCAAACTTTATTATTTTGGGTTTTCATTGAACGGGCGGCTTTGCCCTCTCCTCGTTGAGATTAAAGCTAATTCCGGCCAGGACCTTCAATATGCCGTCGTCGAACATGGTTACCATTTCTTGGCGCTCCATCGCCTCTTTGAGATCGGCCTCGGAAGGTTTTTTTAGAATCATTTTTTCGACCTTATCATCCACCAAAAAAGCCTCGAATATTCCGATTCGGCCCTTGTATCCTATGCCGTTACACTCTTTGCAGCCCGCCGGTCTCCAGACAGACAGATCTTTTTTTGAGACGTCCTTTTTATATTTAGCCGGCATTCCGTCAAGCGATTTTTTTATTACACGCTCTTCTTCCGCGTTTGGGGAGCCTTTCTTTCGGCATTTGTCGCAAAGTTTTCTTACCAGACGCTGGGCCATGGCCATGTTTATGGCCGGCGCGATTATTGTCGGGTCGGCCTTTAAGTCAATGAGCCGCGGTATGGTGCCCGCGGCGTTATTCGTATGAAGGGTCGAGAATACCAGGTGTCCGGTAAGCGCGGCATGCATCGATATTTCGGCGGTCTCGAGATCTCGTATTTCCCCGACAAGGATAACATCGGGGTCTTGTCTTAAAATCGAGCGCAGTCCGTTTGCGAAGTCATATCCTTTTTTGGAATCAACCTGGGTTTGATTGATTCCGGTCAGGTGGTACTCTATCGGATCTTCTATGGTTACTATGTTTATTCCGGGCCGATTGGTTTTCCTGACGAAGGCGTATAAAGTGGTGGTTTTTCCGGATCCGGTCGGTCCCGTGGTCAAAATCATGCCGTTCGGTCTTTTTAACTCTTTTTCCACGGTTTTTAGAAATTCTGGATGCATGCCCAAGTCGCTTAGGGTTATGGATATTGTTTTGGGGTTCAAAACTCTTAAAACCAGAGTTTCTCCGTAAGGGCCGGGGAGGGACGACGTTCTGACTTCCGTATGAAGACGCCCTGAAAGAGGAAATATCGTGCAGAACTCCGTCAAGGCGAAAACGCACCTTGGCCTCTTTCTCCCTTGGTTCCAAATGCACGTCGGATGCCTCTAAAGCCAAAGCTCCGGCCAAAATAGCCTCTAGCGTCTCCGACACCCTTCTTATTTTTTGCGCGTTCAAATGCGGTTCAATGAGCCTTTGCAGATCGGCGATATTTCGTACTTCTTTTTGAAATTCTTCCAGGCGTTCCGGTGAGATGTCTATTAGTCCCGACTCTATCTCCTCAAAGGCCGGAACCTCTTTGTATCTTGACCAAGCCCTTAAAAGGCTTGATTCCGAGACAAAAAAAAGGTCTATCCGGTAGCCGTCTTCCGAAAGCCTGTTTAAAACATCTTTGGTTTTGGCGAGTTCGGGATTTAAAACCGCTATTTGCAGTTTTTTGGCCACTTTCTGGAATATTGCCATTTTAACGGCTCTGGCCTCGTCTTCGGGGACGAGCTTCAGGGCGTCAAGATCAATGGTCATTCTGGAAAGATCGGCGTAAGGCAGACCGTGTTTTTCGGCGAGCATTCTCGCCAAATCCTCGGCCTCTTTTTGCCGGAGCTCTTCCAGTTTGAGTTCAATGCCGTTATTTTTGTCCATCCTATGCACTCATTTTATCCGATTTTTTTTCTCTTAACAAATTTCTTATTTTTACTTCGGCTTCCGAAAAGTTTTTGAAGCCGGAGGCGAAAAAGTACGGACTTTGGATTACGGCGCCGAGCGAAGAAGCCAACCCCCAGAGCGCCTTTTTGTCTTCGTGAAAAATCAAAGACCTAACTCCGTCTTCGTGTTCACGGCAGAGCACCGAGCAGGTGTGAGGAGCAATATTAGCTCTTACTTTTTTGAGTATGGAAAGAGAATTTTCGTCGGTCGGCTCAACGCCGGTCTTTTCAAAATCGTGTTTGGTCAGAAACGTCCAACTTGTCTTTATCTCCGTGTCCGAAGCGGTCCTGGCCAAAGCCCGGCCGAGAATCTGGGACGCTCCGGTCTTTTTATCGGCGTTCAGAGTTTCTTCAATGGCTTTTTTGTCCGCTCCGAATGAAAGGAGTCGGCTTGCGAGGGCAAAAACGCCCTCGCCGGATTTTTTTTGGAAGTTATCGGTTTCGTACATCAAAGAAGCCATAATCAGCGAGGCGGTTTTCGGCGGTACGGGTGTTTGGCCGTTCAGGACTCCGCCGATCTCGTTTATTTTTTCCGCAAGTGTTTTTTCTCCGTTCACGAAATACCCCGTTTTTCCCTCTGGCGGCTTGTTGACCGGAGCCGACATTTTGTTCCATTCCGATCCGATTTCTTGCGCGGAAAAAAAACAAAAAGCCGCATCTATGTCATGAGGTGATTTTTCAATGGAAATGACCGACGGCTCGAGTTCTGTTTTTGGAGATATTATTATGCTGAAAAATCCGGTT
>Ga0075985_140_pt1 | contig 5251 bp, 6 predicted proteins | sample RifGroA2_FD_68003 | JGI IMG/M metagenome (GOLD analysis project Ga0075985, IMG submission 68003) | Parcubacteria bacterium GW2011_GWA2_47_9 | reverse complement strand
GGTAAAATGCTTGGCGGCTGGTTGCGACAACTCACAAAAGAAAACTCCGCCGATTAGCGGCGGAGAAAAACGAAGCGAGTTTCGGACGGCGGCGAACCGGTAGATCTCGTTCCAGCCGTTCTCGATCCAGTTCAGATTCAGGTTGCGCTTAGAACCGTTCCTGTTGAGGCACGGAATGTTGCGGTTGCTATTCCTGTTCTGCCAGACAGAACCAATGTACAAAGTATCGTCTATGCCACTACTCCTTGAATACTCTCGGAGTTGTATCTTATTCGGAATCTTTATTATTCCTTAATACTTTGCACCAAGTAGCTTCATTTTTTAGAGATGTAAAGAAACGCGCCAAGAGAAGCCGTAACCGCTCTTATTCTGATTTCTAAAATCCCGGAATTCGATGGCGCGGAGCCTTAACCCCGCGCATACACATCTACTATCCTTTTTCACTCTATAATTTTTTTTGAAAAAGAAAAGGCCCTCGACGCGATATGCTGCGTCGAGGGCCGAACCGACGAAACCCAAGGAACAAAGGTCCGAAAAGGATTGAGGAACCATTGTCCCAAGGATTAATGAAGCTACTTGCGGACGGCGGCGAACCGGCAGATCCCGTGCCAGCCGCTCCCGATCCAGCCCAGATCCAGGTAGCGCTCAGAACCGACCCTGTAGAGGCACGGAATGTAGCGGTCGCTACTCCTGTACCGCCAGACAGAACCAAGAGCGAGGATCGGAAACTCGCGCTGGACTTCCGGATACTTCGCGCCAAAAGCCAGCAGTTCCTCTATGGTCGCAGGCCTCATACCCATCCGGTCGAGCTCGCGGATCGCCTCGTTTGATTCTATGGACCGGTTGAAATGGACAAGCTCAACTGCAACATTTTTCTTCCCGCTTCCGATTATTGGAAAATTGGCGTTCGTGATGTCGGAATTGACTCGGTTATACTTGCCGGCCGCGATCATCTGCGCCAGGGTTTGACCGCAGTCAACCACGACCCTGAAAATGTTTTTGATTCTGCCGATGAAACTTGCGACCTCGTCGGCGATTTTATCAATCGCCGGCTTGGCGTCGGTCGTCACAAGAGAATGAATCTCCTCGGCAGTGCAGCCGCGGGCTTTGAGATTCGCTACCAACTGGACCGTGAAATCCGCGATCCAACCCGCTCCGCTGACAATCGCCGCCACCTCTTTTTTTGCCATTTCTGCTTCCTCCTCTTATTGGCTCGCCCCTCATTCCGACCCAATGTCGGAACCCCGAGCTTGCCTACTCTGTCTTGAAGTGTAGCAAATTATCTTGGGTTTGTCAAGTCAAAAATTTATTGTTTTTTTGCCCAGTCAATGTAACGGTCAATGCCTTCCCATATATTTACTTTAGGGTCGTAGCCGAGACTTTTGGCAAGCGATATGTCGGCAGGGGCCCGAAGGACTTCCCCGGGGCGGGCCTCAAGATGTATAACGCTCACCCCCAGTTTGCGGGCAATGTATTCCGCTATGTCTTTGACGCTGGTTTCAACTCCGCTTGCGAAATTTATTGCACGCCCTTTTAATGAAGGACTGTTTAAAACCAAGTTATAAGCCTGTATGATATCGCTGACGTAAGTATAATCTCTTGTTGCCGACCCGTCGCCGAAAATTCCCAAATTTTCTCCGCCCAAAGCGCGCTCCGTTAGAATGGGGATAAGCGCTCCGAACTTTCCTCCTTTTTGGCGTTCGCCAAAAACATTAAACGGCCGGACAATCGTTACATTTGTTCCGAAAGATTTAAAGTAAGAATGGCACATTCTGTCGGCAGAGGCCTTTGAGTCCGCGTAGGGACTTGCCGGCTTCATTTCCGAGGACTCCGAAAGTTTTTCGCCCTCTTTTAGGTCCCGTCCGTCTCCGTAGACTTCCCGGCTTGAAGCAAAAATCAGGCGCGAACCGCACTTTCTTACGGCCTCAAGAACATTGTGGGTTCCTAAAACATTCACCTGGAAAAAAACATCGGGATTTTTCAGCGACTCGTCCACGTTAACATGCGCGGCTAGATGAAAAACGACATCGTTTCCGCGGACGCTTTTTTCGACAAATTCCTTATCGGTAACGTTTCCCCAAAAAAAATTTACTTTATCGGCAACCGATGACAAGTTATTAAGCGCGGTTTTGGAATGAGTATTTAAAACGGAGACCTTGTGTCCGTTGGAAACCAAATATTCTGTCAGATGGCTTCCCTGAAATCCGCCTCCTCCGGTAATTAAAATTGAACTCACGTTAAAGAGATTTTATCACGCCGGCCCTTAAAGGCGCAATTCCGCGAAAAGCTTGGCCAGATCTCTCAAAACGCCGGGTCCGTGCTTTGCTACTCCAAAAAAACTTTTTCTCTTTTCTTTCTCAACGCAGACCACCGGAATTTCGGACATATTTAAACCGTCGTATTGAGAGCGCAGTAAAAATTCCGTATCCAACATTCCCCCTCCCGTCCAGCATTTGCGGACGATGGGCACAATACGCGCGGTACGGAAAAATTTAATTCCGTGAGTATCCGTGCCCTTGTATCCAAAAAACACGCGAAGAACCAAATTAAAAGAGCGCGTTATGATTCTTCTTTTAAGCGAACGTGTGTCTCTTGAGCCTTTCATTGTTTTTGAACAAACAACCACATCTTTATCTTCGTTCTCAAACAAATGAAGAGCTTTTTTAAGGGCTTCGATATCCCAAAAATCAATATTAAAAATTGCCGTATATTTTCCTTTGCTTTGTAAAATTCCCTCCTTCATGGCGCCTCCGTAGTCCGGTTTTTCCATGGAAATAACGCGAATTTTGGGATAACTGCGAACAAGTTCCGCGGCAATATCAGAAGTTTTGTCGGAGCTTCCATTTTCTACCAACAAAACTTCGTAGTCGCCTCTTTTTAAGGCCGCGTCAAGCGCGGGCAACAAAGCGCGAATTTCGCTTTCCAGAATTTCTTCTTCGTTATGAATTGGGATGACGACGGATAAATAAGTCATTAAAGCGCCGAAACAATTTTTTTAATAAGTTTGTCCAAACCATGATTTTGCACCACAATATCCCGAAGTTCAAGATTGGGTCGATTTTCACCAAGCAGTTTTTGCAATTTTTCTGCCAGAGCTTCCGGGGTCTTTTGATCTAAAAAATATCGCGGAGGCAGAATATTTTTAAACGCCTCGTTTGAAGTAATGACGGAAAGTCCGCAGGCCATCGCTTCAAGTACGGCCTTATCAAGGCTTCCTGTTTCGCTTAAATTTACAAAAATATCGCCTTCGTGATAAAAATCGGCTATCTGCGGATAAGAAATTGGGCCGACGAACGAGACGGTATTTTCCAAGCCTTTTTGCTTAACAAGCAACTTTAACTTTATCAGCATTTCAAGATTTTTCACAGGCGCAATTCTCCCCGCAGTAATTATTCGGAGTTTATTTGAAAATTGAAAATTTAAAATTGAAAATTTGTTTATATCTATTCCGTGCCCCACGATTTCAACCTTTTTTGATGGCAGACGAAAACTTTCTTTTGATGCCGTAAAAATTTTATCGGCCAACTTTTCGGCAAGGCGCAATTTAAAATCTACGGATTTATGCACATACCAAAGCGCGATTTTTTTACCCAAAATTTTCCAATCCGCCCAACCTAAAATTACATATTCCGGATTCATATGCACGAATACGACATCGTAATTTTTGCGCTCGCGCCAGATGTGGCGATAAAAATTAAAAAGATATTTTAATTTTCTGGTTTTCCTGGGATCGAATCCCAGTGATCTACTACTGGGATTCGATCCCAGATTCAGATTTTCCTTACCAAGCGACAACACTTTAACATTTTCGGGCAAATTATATTCTCCTTTTTCAAGACAAATTACCGTAAGTTTCTCAACGTTTTTAGCAAACTCCTCAAGCCACCGATGAAAAAATCCCAAAATCGGGTCAGAGCTATCAACTTTTTGAGTGATAATTAAAAGTTTCGTCAAAAATAAATTTTAACTCAATAAAACAAAAATAGCCAGAACAAGGTTCTGGCTAAAATTCTTATCTACATCCGTCAAAAGTAAAACCTTTTTTACGGCTTTCTTGGAATGCCGTGAGACGGTTCTCCAGTATTGACTCAACCCCCAACAAGATTGCTGCACGGACAGCAACACCAATGATAGTATACAGCAAAACCGTTCGCCGTCCTCCAGTGCCTGAAACAGGGACGAAAGAAACTTTAATACCGTTTTCTTTTCCGCGACGACACCAAATCGGCTTTCCCTGAAACAGATACCATCCGGATGAGATCACGAAGATTTCTCCAACCCCGTTCAAAAGTTCACATGTCAGTCTGGCCTCAGAAAAAGTTCCCACTCCGTCTCGACTTATAGAAATCCGCTCCGCCGGAAACCCTTTATCCACCAGCCAAGCCTTCATCAATTTGGCTAGCGTGGTCTTTAACCCGCCAGATTTATAAGGCACGTCACCGGTCACAATTATTTGGTCACCCTTGTCAGACATTTTCAATGCCGCATGCAGACGAGTTATGGTTGTTTTACATAGTTTTGTAGGGCTTTCGAAGTGACACGCCACCACAACGATGTGTTTCAAGGCCCGTCCTCCTTTGCTGTTTTTGGGGTGAAAAGACTACTTTCCGTTCATTTACCCCTAAACATGTCTGCTCCTTAAATCCTAGGCAATTATAAAGCACGGGCCACAAAATGTCAAGCGCATTTTTGCCATGAATCAACCATACGCTCATAATATTCCTCCGCCGATGGCAGTTTTTGAACCTTTTTAGCCGCTTCTTCAACTAAATAGCGCCTCAATTCATCATTTTCCAAAAGGCGCGTAATTGCGCCAACTAGGGCGTTTTTGTCGCCTACCGGCACAACAAGGCCTGTTTTTCCGTCTTCAACCACCTCTCCCGCAAGGCCCACATCATCCATCACAACCGCCGCGCCATAGCGCATTGCCTCAACCGCGCTCATCCCCCATCCCTCGTACCAGCTAGTCAGCAAAAAAATGTCCGCGCCCTTGTAATACGGCGCCGTATCGTTTTGCCAGCCCTTAAATTTAACATTGGCTTGCAACTTATAACTTTTAGTTTTTAGCTCCAGTGCTTCGCGTTCCGGGCCATCGCCGACTATTATTAATCCGGCTTTCGGATGTTTTTTTAGAACTTCCGCCATCGCATCAATCGCGAGCCCAACATTTTTCTCCGAAGTCAGGCGCGAAACCATCAAAATCGTTTTATCAAATTCCGGAAATTTTTTCGGCTCAACATTTAAATCGGCC
>Ga0075985_134_pt1 | contig 5783 bp, 6 predicted proteins | sample RifGroA2_FD_68003 | JGI IMG/M metagenome (GOLD analysis project Ga0075985, IMG submission 68003) | Parcubacteria bacterium GW2011_GWA2_47_9 | reverse complement strand
TTTTATGGCGTTGGCACCGCTTTAAAAAAATATGAAGACAGCGGTGAATTTGAAAAGCTGAAACAGTTCTATCAAAATTCTGATTTCTTTAAAACGTTGCTCGTCGCCACCTTTATCGGGGTGGTACTTGTGCGCAAGCTTCCGGTATGCTTTTTTTATTTCATCCTGGGAAGCGTTATGCGCAACGCCCAGAATTTTATAATAGTCTTTCATTGTTTATTTCTTCTGGCTGAATACCGCGCGGTTTGCTGCGGGGATTTTTATTCGCCGCTGTTTTGTTTTTCCTTGTATTCGCCTTTTGCGGCATTCTTGCCTCCTTCGTCATTCCCGCCCTGGCTTGCCGGCGCGGATTTATACATTTCCGAACCGGCTTTTTGAATCGCCTGCGATAATTCCGCCGTTTTTCTTTTAACGTCCTCCGCGCTATCGCCTTCCTTGGTCTTCTTCAGCTCGTCTATTTTCACTTCAATTTCCTTTTTTATCTCCGCGGCTATTTTTTCTCCCGCGTCGCGCATGGTTTTTTCGCAAGTGTAGATTAGGGCGTCGGCGGTATTCCTTGCATCAATAAATTCGCGTTTTCGCTGGTCCTCCGCGGCGTGCATTTCAGCCTCTTTCTTCATCCTGGCAATCTCTTCTTTTGAAATTCCGGTGGAACCCTCAATCCGTATGGTTTGTGTTTTGCCGGTAGCCTTATCCTTCGCCGAAACGTTTAAAATTCCGTTAGCGTCAATATCAAAGGTTACTTCAACTTGAGGTACGCCGCGGGGAGAGGGCGGGATTCCGTCCAGAATAAATCTGCCCAAACTTTTGTTGCCCTGCGCAGTTAGACGTTCCCCCTGCAGCACATGAATCTCCACGGAAGTTTGGTTGTCCGCGGCCGTGCTGAAAACCTGACTCTTCGCCGTCGGTACGGTAGTATTTTTGGGAATGATCGTTGTGTTCACCTCTCCGAGAGTTTCAATGCCCAAAGAAAGGGGCGTCACATCCAGCAAAAGAACGTCGCGCACTTCACCCTGAAGAATACCTCCTTCAATTGCCGCGCCCAAAGCCACTACCTCATCGGGATTGAGCGATCTGTTGGGTTCTTTACCGAAAAACTTGCGCAGCTCTTCTTGTATGAGGGGCATACGGGTTTGGCCGCCCACAAGCACTACCTCATCAATATCATTTGTCCCGAACTTAGTTTCACCAAGCGTTTGCTTCACCAATTCAATTGAACGGCTGACATATTCTTCGGTTAATTCTTCCAGTTTTGCCCGCGTTAATTTGAAGTAAAGATGCTTGGGGCCGGATTCGTCAGAAGTTATGAACGGGAGATTTATTTCCGTTTCAACCGCGGTGGAAAGTTCTATTTTCGCCCGCTCCCCAGCTTCTTTCAGACGCTGCAGGGCCAGCTGATCGGAAGCAAGATTAAGGCCCTGATCCTTTTTGAATTCGGCTATGAGCCAATCCATTATTTTTTGGTCAAAATCGTCTCCTCCGAGATGCGTGTCGCCGCCCGTGGCTTTTACCTCTACCGTATCCGCGCTCACGTCCAGAACGGAAATATCAAAGGTTCCGCCGCCGAAATCATAGACTATAATTTTATGGTCTTTCTTTTTGGTTAAACCGTACGCCAGCGCGGCTGCGGTGGGCTCATTTATGACCCGCAAAACCTCAAAGCCGGCGATCTCTCCGGCGAGCTTGGTGGCTTTTCGCTGGCTATCGTCAAAGTAGGCCGGGCACGTAATTATGGCTTTTTCAATTTTTTCCCCGAGTCGTTCTTCCGCGTCTTGTTTCATTTTCTGCAGAATCATGGCCGATATTTCAGGAGGTTTGGACCATCCGCCGCTGGGCTCATTCCCCATTTTAACCTCCACTCCCCCGTCCGTTGATTCCCGCAGTTCGTATGGCAGAAGTTTCTTGTCCCGCTGCACCTCTTGATCCGAAAATCTGCGGCCTATGAGCCGCTTAACCGAAAATATCGTGTTTTTGGGGTTGGTTATTTGCTGTCGCCGCGCCAGAATGCCCACAAGCCGTTCGCCGTTTTTGGTTATGGCGACCACCGAGGGCGTTGTGCGCGCCCCCTCCTTGTTTTCAACGATTTTTGCCTCTCCTCCTTCCACTATTGCCATCGCTGAAAAAGTGGTTCCGAGGTCTATGCCCAATATTTTTGCCATAATGTAATCCATTCTATCACATAACGTGATAGGGTCTACTTCGCAACTTTTATCTTTGCGGGCCTTAGGACCCGCCCGTTAATAGTATATCCTTTTTGCACCTCTTCAACTATGGTGCCGGATTCCGCTCCCGCTCTCTCTTCTTCGTCCACGGCTTCGTGAAAATTTGGGTCAAATTTACAGCCGGATGTCTGGATTTCAACTATTCCTTCCTGCCGTAAAAAATCCCGCAGCAAGCTTTTTATGTTCAGCACGCCCTTGACGCATTCGTCGGTTGAGTTTGCGGGCACGGCTTTCTCCGCGCGCTCAAAGCTATCCAAAATCGGCAAAAGCTTTAAAAACAGTTCCTCCGTGGAGTACGCAATGAAGCCCCGTATTCGCTCCATTTCCTCTTTTTTATAGTTTAAAAAATCCGCTCGAGCTCTCTGCCACCCCGATAAATATTCGTGTTTTTGCCGTTCGCACTCCGCCAGCTTTTCTTCCGGATCAGAGTTCTCCCGCGCCTTTTCCGGATTGTTTTCTTCTTCCATAATTATTGCAAAGAATTAATGAAACACGAAAGCGATGCCATAAGTTTTATATTTCGCTCGTATGGCATCCGCTTTGGTCCTATGATTGCCAAAACTCCTTTTTGTTCTCCCGCGGGCCGGAAGCCGACAATAAGCGTGCTGAAATCATCTGCTTTGACGAATGGATTTTCTTCGCCTATATAGACTTGAATGGTTGCGGGCGTTTTCATTTCGGCAAGCCCGTCTTCTATTTTATCCAGAATTTTTATAAAGCGATTAACACAATCGGGGTCTTTAAGTTCGGGCTCCCGCAGGATTTCTTCCCATCCTTCTCGCCAAGCCATCTGTTCCGATTTCAGATATCCCAACGCAAACGCGGAAGATGCTTCGGCCACGGAACGGGTAAGAAAATGCAGGGTTTTTAGGGTTTTCGTGGCACGATATTCTTGCTGAATGGCTTCCCACATTTCTGCGGCATAGCTTTGGTTTGTTTTTTCCTGCATAATCGCATCCACAACAAAACGGTAGCCCTTATCCGTCGGCACCTTTCCTGCGGAAGTATGGGGTTGCGAAAGATAGCCTTGCGACGCGAGCTCCCGCATCTCACGCCGTATCATTGCCCGATGAATACCGAAATCATATTGCTCCGCAAGCAATTGCGAACTGACGGGTTCGGCCACCTTTATATATTCGTGCACCAATATATTTAGAATGGTTTGCTGCCGTTGAGTAAGCATCGGGTTTACGCTACCGCGTTATCAGTCAAGGGTCAAGAGTGATAAAGGCGCGCTCGGAAAGTCTGCGGCCGACGAATAAAAAATAGGGGGTCATATTACCGCTAAGCCGAGGGCGAGATTCGAACTCGCGACCTACTGTTTACAAAACAGTTGCTCTACCGTTGAGCTACCCCGGCGCTTGTAACGGAACAGTTACTCTATAACTGAGTTATACCGGCATTTTATTAATTTTTGGGCCGCTTTTTCAGACTTTCCCAATAGTGCGCGCGGCGCTCCGGTAAGGATGAATTGATTTTACTTTCTGACTTGCGCCGCATACGATCTAATAACGACGCCGTCTTATTTTCCGCCTTCAAAATTGTCACGTGCGCCCTTAAAAGCGCTTTATGCAGTATCCGTTCCGGAGAAAATGCTGAAAAAATACGCGGCGATAAAAACAAGGCGCGCCAGTTTTTAGATGCCTGCGCTTCTTTTTTCGCGCCGCCGCTTTGTCGTTCCGGCAGAAGCCGAAGAACAGCCCGTTTCTTATAAACGAATGCCGCGATGCCGAAGAGGCTGACAAACCAAATTATAAGCGCAATAATTATGTCCGGGAACATGCGGAATATTTTTTATTATATCTCGTACCTTATGAAATTTCCGACCACTATGTTTTCCCCTATTATGGCAATATGTTCGTTGATAAAATCTTGCATCGTTTTGCCTTCATCCTTAATCCATTGTTGCGAAAGCAAACAAACTGTTTCCCGGTATTTATTCAGCCTGCCTTCAACGATTTGGCTAATTATATTTTGCGGTTTTCCGGAATCGGCCAACTGTTCCTCGCAAAGCCGTTTTTCCTCCGCAATTAATTCCGCTGGAATTTCGTCCGCTTTTGCATATTTCGGGTTCATCGCCGCGATCTGCAAAGTTATTTCGTGCGCCAGCTGGCTAAATTCGGGGGAACGGGCCACAAAATCTGATTCGCAGCGCAAATCCAATAAGACGCCTACCTTTTTATTGGAATGCACATATGCAGCCACAATTCCCTGCGCGGCCGTCCGCGCTGATTTTAGCTCGGCGATCTTCTGCCCTCGCTGACGGAGAAAATCCCGGGCCTTTTCGGGATCGCCTCCGGTTGCTTCCAGGGCTTTTTGGCATTCGGCGAAAGAAATTCCCGTCTCCTGCCGCAATTTTTTAAGCGCGTCAATTTTGCTCATGGCCGCGGTGAAAACCTAATCGTTTTTTGTGGCTCCTAGAATGGTCTCCCGGATTTTGTCCAGAATATAGCGCACTGAGGAAATGGCATCATCATTGGCCGGAATCGCAAAATTAACCCGGGTTGGGTCAGCGTTCGTGTCGCAAATGCCGATTACCGGGATTCCTTTCATGCGCGCTTCTTTAATGGCGCCCGCCTCTTTGTTTATGTCGCACACAAAAATCGCATCGGGCAGTTTTTCAATATTTTTAATCCCGTGGAATTTCTTATCAAGCCGTTCCATTTCCTCGTCAATTCGCGCCCTTTCCTTCTTGGTGTATTGTGCCAGCGCCCCTTCGGCCTTTTTCTGCTCCAATTCCTTCAAATGCTCAATCCGTTTGGCCATTATGCCAAAATTAGTGAATGTGCCCCCGAGCCACCGTTCCGTAACGTAGGGCATCTCGCAGGCCTCCGCCGTTTTCCTAACCGCATCTTTGTGCTGGATTTTAGTTCCGACAAAAAGAATCTTTTTCTTGTCCGCGGCTAGGCTGCGAATAAATTGTAAAGCCTCGCGAAAAACTGGAAGCGTTTTTTCCAGGTCTATGACATGTATCGCGTTGCGCACCCCAAACACATAGGGCAGCATTTTCGGATGCGTCTTAGATGTCCGTTGCCCAAAATGAAGCCCGGCCTTCGCCATTTCGGCGATATCCAGGCCGAATTCATCTTTTTGTACGTCGGGTTTCTCCGAAAGCATTTTGATGGAAGATTTCACCTTTTGCATAAAGCGGCGGCGCGAACGGTTTTTATCCTACAAAAATGACGATAACATATTCACGGCCAAAAAGCAATGGATTCAGGCGAGGCTTCTTTCGCGCGGCGGCTTATGCTAGTATAACATGAAAACGGGTACCTTAAAATTTGAAAGGGGTATAAGCAGATGGAAAGCGCCAAACACATCGCCCTGATAAAGAAACATCTGGTTGAAACATACAATCCTCTGCCGGTGGTGCTGGCCCATGGAAACGGGGCGGTGGTTTGGGACGTTGATGGACGAGATTACATTGATATGCTCTCCTGTTATTCGGCGCTGAACGCCGGACACTGCCACCCGCGCATCGTAAAAGCGCTCTGCCTGCAGGCCCAGGAGCTTGATGGGATTGCGCGCGCGTTTTATCATGACCAATTCGGCCCATTTTTG
>Ga0075985_144_pt1 | contig 5992 bp, 5 predicted proteins | sample RifGroA2_FD_68003 | JGI IMG/M metagenome (GOLD analysis project Ga0075985, IMG submission 68003) | Parcubacteria bacterium GW2011_GWA2_47_9 | reverse complement strand
CTCCGTCAACGTCATGGAACCGGAGCAAAAGCGCCGTAATTGTCGTTTTTCCTGCGCCGGAGGAACCGACAAGAGCGATTTTTTCTCCCGGGTGAATCGCGAGGGTGAAATTTTTCAGAACGTTTCGGGTTTGGTGGAATCCGAACGTGACGTCGGCAAATTCAATTTTTCCTTCTCGGACTCGGAGTTCTTCGGCAGCGGGCCGGTCTTTTACGCCATAGGGCGTATTCAGAATTTCTACCATTTCCGCTGCGTCCGCAAATCCTTCGTAGATCCGCCGGATTACGCGGCCAAAATCCCACAAGCGCTGGAAAAGAAAGATGAGATAGCTTTGGAGAAGTACGAGGTCGCCGATAGTGACATCACCCGCCTGCCATAGCCGAATCCATGCCCAGAGAAGAAAAATTTCTATCCCGACCATGAGCGCTCCTTGGATCGCGTCAGCCGCTTCTCCAATACCCCAGCCGATAATTCTCAAGCGCTTGAGCTCGTTCATGATGGTCCGGTAGAGCGCTTTTTCGTGGTCGAAGTTCGAAAACAATTTTATCGTAACCGCGCTCGTGAGGGCGTCCGAAAGGGCACCGGTCGCCTCGGAGTCCTTTTCGGCGCGCGCCCGGTCGTATCGAATTTTCCACACGGCGATTCCGTAGTAGGCGGCGAGGAAACACACGACCCATCCGAGAAGAATCGCGCCGAGAAGCGTGTTTCGGTTGAATAGCACGACGAGAGTTCCGGTCATGGTAACGGCAAGGGGAAGGAGGTTTGCTCCAATCTGGTCGGTGATTTCTTCGAACGCGCGGGAAAGCCGGTTTACTTTGCGTACGAGCGAGCCCGTGAAGGTGTTAGCAAAAAAGCGGTACGAATGGCCGAGGAGATTGTCAAATCCGGTCTCCTGAAGATCGCTCATGACGTTTGCCTGGAAATATACGTTTGCGAATCCTGCGATGCGATGAAAGAGCCACCGCGCGGCGCTCAGGAGCGCGATTACTGCAAGAATTCCCAAAAGGACTTTTCCGATTTCTGGGGATTGGGGACTTGTCGCGACCGCTGCGTCAAAGAATTTTTTCATATACCACGGGATTGCGACCTGCGCGATGTTGATGAGGATGACCGATGAATATCCTATGATCCCGATTGTGGGATAGCGGCGCGCGTGTTCCCAAAACACAAAAAGAATCGATCGGATAGTCGATCTATCGAGTTTTGGTTTACTATGTTTTTCTCTTCCGGGATTCATATTTATTTTCGCTACAATACCTCGCCGCTCTGCGGCGAGGTTACCAAATAAGAAATAGGGGCGAAAATAATCCCGAGCGTACCGAGTGATTACCTTCGCATACCTCGCCGCTCTGCGGCGAGGTAGTTGATTTATTAGTGTCGCGGGAACTTCCGCCGCTGCGGATTTTCCCGCCTGTTGCGGGCCTGTTTCAGTTGATTCTTGGTAATTATCGGGTATACTAACCATAATTTTTATGGGATTTTTTGTATATGTTCTTTACGGAGGTCTGAATGGACGTTTCAGTCGTCATCCCCGCCTATGATGCATATGAATTTATAGGCAGAACACTGGAAAGCGTCGAAAAACAAGTTTTTTCCGGTTCTTATGAGATCATTGTTGTTGATAACGGCAGTACTGACGGAACGGCAAAAGTTGTCAGGAGGAATTTCCCGTGGATTACTCTTCTCCAGGAATTGAAACCGGGGGCGAATAGCGCGCGTGAATGCGGGCGCCGTAAAGCGACGGGTGAGATTATTGCGTTTCTCGATGCCGATACCGAGGTCCCCCGCGATTGGCTCGAGAGAGGTTTAAGGCATTTTCGCGAAAGCGACATTGTTGCGCTCACGGGGCCATATCTCTTTTATGACGGCAGAATCCGTGATGACGTATATGCATATCTCCAGCGCTGGCTCTTCTTTCCGCTTTCAAAGCGTGTCGCTGAACAATCGGGGATGAGTCTTGCATTTTTCGCGAATATGTTTGTACGCGCAGGTGTTCTTGAAAATGATCTTCACGGCCTTGATACTTCGATTGTATTTGATGGCGACGACGTGGATACCGCTACACGGCTTTCCTGGGTCGGAAAAGTCCTCTATGCGCAGGACATGTGCGTTAGGACATCAGCGCGGGGCTTTCAAAAGGGTCTCGTGCGTAAAGTGTATCGTCACTACAAAGCAGCGCGCGAGATATCCCGACGTTTGAAAAAAGCGCACGTTCGCGTGCCCGCCTAAAACCCACTCCATGAGTGGGTATCTTTTTTTAGAAAATGTTTAACGACGCTCTGCGCGGCAGAGCTGGTGCAGAATTAGCAAGTTAGAGTTCGATCGAATACCATATCTTGTTTTGCTTCCCGAAAATGCTTCGGACTCGGAGTGCATCAAGCACACCTTCGTCCTTGCTCCTTGGTCTTGCGGAAATTGGCTCATATCGCGGGCGGAGGTATTTTTGAGATGGGTTCTGGCAAGTTAGAGTTCAATCGAATACCATATCTTGTTTTGCTTCCCGAAAATGCGGTTTGGCTCGTCGGGTGATACAAAAAAATCGTCTGTAGTACCGCGAAAGAGTTCAAACGTATTGCGTCCGCCTCGGCCGTCGGTTTCCGTGATGAATATGCCCTCACTGGTTTGGAAAATGACATGCGCATTGTCGCCGTAAAACCATGCGGAGCGGATGACGGGGGTTGGCGTCTTGATGATCGTTTCTTTCGTGAAGCGTTTTTGAAAGGGCTGCGTTTTATTCTCGACGAGCCAGAGAACGGAGAGTTCATTTTCTTTCTGTATGAGGATTTTGTCTCCGCGCGAATCAAATGCGGCGGCGGAAACACTGCTTTCCACGGGTCTGACGGGCTCTTGGGAATCAATGAGGAAAAGGCCGCCCCCGGAGTCAATAATAAGAATATCTCCATTTGCCGATTGGGAAAAAGAAAGCGGCTTTTTTGCGAGATAGAAACCCGGGTGGCCCAGGGTTTCAATTACGCCCGATGCGTTGAATCTCCCAAGGAATCCGTAGTTATTCACGAAATACACGGCATCCCCCGGCGCATCGAACGAATGAACGTTTTCCGTGAGAATTGTTGTTGTTCCGCTTTCGGAGTAGAGGAGTCGATTTTCTTTGTCGATCTCGACTCTTTGGCGTACGGTCGAAGGCGTTGACGTCGCGGGAAGGTCCTCCACGCTTGTTGTCGCGCGTGTGAGATTTTCCGGGATAAGGAGAACGTTGCGGAGCTCAACCACGTCGAGCGGAGAAACGGAAACCGTCTTCATCCATTGGCGGTACCCTTCCCGCTCTAGGCGAATTACGTGAACGCCCGTCGGAACATCCGTCAAAAGCGCGCTTCCTGAAAAGAATCCTGTTTGCTTCATCGGTTGAGAATCAAGATAGATTAAGAGTCGGGGAACCCGCGATTTGATGAAAACGCCGCCGGTAGCCGTGACGGTTTGATTCCTCCAATCAAGCGAAATACCTAACGCATACAACAAAAGAAGCGGCAGCGCCGCGATAAAGATGGCGAGGAGGGGATAGTAGAGAATGCGTCTCGTGCGTTTTTCCATGCCGGTCGGTGAGAGTATCCTTTTTCTTATGGTATCAGGAATTTTTTTTCTTGAAAAGAGATGGTTGAGGAAGTATGATACGCGGGATGGATGATACTTTTTTTATTAGGGGAGGCATTCCGCTCGCGGGTTCGCTTGCGGTCCGCGGATCCAAAAACGCCGCATCAAAATTGATGGTGGCGTCTTTGCTTACGGATGAACCCTCGACGATTGAAAACGTTCCGATGTCCGCGGAAATCGACATTACGCGGGAGCTCTGCGAGAAGATCGGGAGTACGGTTTCTGCCGCCGGGGATCACGAAATCAAGATTGCGACGCCGGAGGTCACGACATCGCTCGTCCCCGAGCTTTCGCGTAAAAATCGGATTCCGATTTTGGCTTTGGGGCCGCTTTTGCATCGCGCCGGCGTTGCCGAAGTGCCGGTTTTGGGCGGATGCCCGATCGGCCACCGGCCGATTGATTTTCACGTTGCCGCGCTCCGAGAAATGGGTGTCGAGATTGAACGGCGCGAGCACTCGTATTACGCCGAAGCAAAGGAAATCCGCGGTGCAGATGTCGCGTTTCCGTGGCCGTCGGTCGGCGCAACAGAAAGCGTGATTCTCGCCGCAGTGCTTGCTCGTGGGAGGACGAGAATTGAAAACGCGTCGGTTGAGCCGGAGATAATGAATTTGATCGAGATGCTTCGCGCGATGGGCGCAAAGATTTCCGTGAGAGAAGAGAAGCGGAGTATCGAGATCGAAGGAGTTTCATTTCTTAACGGAGCGCGTATCCGCGTCATGCCTGACCGCAATGAGATCGTTTCGTTTGCGACCGCGGCTCTTGCGACAGGCGGGTCGGTTTGTATTGAAAACATCGAGGATTGGTATTTGAAAACATTTCTTTTCACTCTCAACGAGATTGGCGCGGGGTATGAGAAAGAGGGGAATGGGATACGGTTTTTCAAAAAAGGCCCGTTTCGTCCGGCTTCCGTCAAAACCGAACCACATCCGGGCTTCATGACCGATTGGCAGCAGCCGTTTCTCGTCGTATTGACGGCGGCAGAGGGAATATCAATAATACATGAGACAGTATACGAAGATCGGCTCGGATATACGGAGGATTTGAGGAGAATGGGCGCATATATCGAGGTTTCTGACGTTTGCCCGGCGGGCGACGAGTGCCGGTTTTCAGGGAGTGGTCATAAGCACGTCGCACGTATTACGGGGCCCGCGAAACTCAAGGGAACGAGGATACGAATCCCTGATCTCCGGGCGGGCATGGCGCACGTTGTCGCCGCGCTTGCCGCCCAGGGCGAATCGGTTCTTGAAGAGATTCATCACCTCGATCGGGGGTATGAGAAAATCGACGAGCGGCTTCAGATGATCGGTGCTGATATTCGACGTGTAAAATCCTAAATTCGAAATCCTAAATCCTAAACAAATTCCAGTGTTTCAAATCATAAATTCTAAACGTTTGAGAAATTCGAATTTAAAATTTGGGATTTGTTTAGAATTTAGATATTAGGATTTCGAATTTAGCATTTAAACTGTATGTTTGTCAGAAAAATCGGAATTGATCTCGGGACCGCAAATACGCTTGTTTTTATTCCCAAGAAAGGCGTTGTCGCAAACGAGCCGTCCGTTGTCGCGGTCGGCTCCGGTATTTCATCAACAAAGCAGGAGGAAGGTTTCGGCTGTTCCGGCCGGAAGTCATGGTGTCGGTTCCCGCGGGAGTGACGTCAACGGAGAGGCGCGCGGTTATTGAGGCGACGGTGCAAGCGGGCGCAAAAGCGGCCTACGTCGTGAAAGAGCCGGTTCTTGCCGCAATCGGCGCCGGAATCCCTATTAACGAGCCCTCGGGTAATATGGTTGTTGATATTGGCGGCGGGACAACAGATATTGCGGTGATTTCTTTGGGCGGGATCGTGACCGCAACGTCCGTAAAAGTCGCGGGCGATAAGCTTGATCAAGCGATCGCGGACTACATAAAGAAAAACTATAATCTCGCGATCGGAGACCGCACTGCGGAAGACGTAAAAATAAAAATTGGGTCCGCGGTCGCGATCGACGACGAAAGTTTGCGGATGGAGATTCGCGGCCGCGATTTGATGTCCGGGCTTCCGCGGACAATAGATATTCATTCGGCAGAGGTAACGGTCGCGATCGCGGACGAGCTCGATGAGATTATCCGCGCGATAAAAAACGTCCTTCACGACACTCCGCCGGAGCTTTCAGCGGATATTATGAATAAAGGGATTGTGGTTTCCGGTGGCGGCGCATTATTGCGAAACATCGACGAGCTTATTTTGCAGGAAACCGGAGTTCCCGCGCATATCGCGGATGAGCCGCTTCTCTGTGTTGTAAAAGGCACGGGAATTGCCCTTGAGCACTTGGATGTGTATAAGAGATCGATTATGTCCAAGCGATAAATTACAAATTTCAAGCACCAAATTCCAAACAATACC
>Ga0075985_138_pt1 | contig 6102 bp, 5 predicted proteins | sample RifGroA2_FD_68003 | JGI IMG/M metagenome (GOLD analysis project Ga0075985, IMG submission 68003) | Parcubacteria bacterium GW2011_GWA2_47_9 | reverse complement strand
AACGCTGACGGGAACAGCAAGAAAAAGCACCTGGCTGAAAACTGAATGGAATTGATGTAAAAATTTTTCTTTATTGTTTTGCGCCCACGACCGGGAAAGGGCCGGAAAAACCGCCATGGCAAAAGAAATGCCAATAAGCCCTATGGGGAAATACTGAAGATTGTTGGAAAAATTGAAGACCGCGATGGAACCGGCGCCCAAAGTGGAGGCGTATGCGGTGATAAAAAACAAATTAAGCTGGTAGGCGGAGGTTCCCAAGGTGCGCGGCAGCATCAGCCGGAACATTTTGCGCAGGGAAGGATCGCGCGGCTGAAAGGCAAACTTAAAGGACCAGCCGGAATTTACCGCGGCCGGAATCTGCACGGCGAGATATAAAAACGCGCCCAGAATAACGCCGAAAGCCAATCCCCGCAAACCAAAATAAGGAACAAAAAATACGATACCTAAAATAATTCCCAAATTGTATAAAACGGGCGCCAGAGAATAAATCAAAAATTTATTGAAATAGTGCAGAACTCCGGAAAATATGCTGGCGATACCGAAAATAATCGGGCTTAGAAACATAATACGGGTAAGCAAAATGGTTATTTCTTTTTGCTCGCCCGAAAAACCCGGCGCTATAAAATACACCAATAGAGGCGTGAAAAGAGCGAGCACGACGCACAACGCTACGAGGCCGGCCGAAAAAACATCCAGCGCGTTATTTACAAACTTCCACGCGGCTGTGCTATCGTGCTGAAATATTCCGGAAAAAACCGGCAAAAACACGGCTGAAATTCCTCCGGTAATCAAAAGCGCGTAGATGAAATCCGGCACACGGAAGGCGGCGAAATAAATATCCAGCTCCGGCCCCGCGCCGAAAGTTCCCGCCAAAAGCCGATCGCGCGCAAGGCCCAAAAGCCGGCTGGCCAGCGCGGAACCCGCCAGCAAAAAAGCGGCGAACGTCACCGTTTTTGCCTGCGAATTAAAAATTCTGCTTATTTTCGCCATTTGCGTTTAGGAATACTTTCAGCTGACAATATCTTGTATTCTATATCGCGGATTAAATAACTTCAAACAAATTAAAAACCTCGCGTTAAACGAGGTCCCATTTTTGCGCGGCCTATTCTACTCCAAGAATCTTGTATATTTTTTTTCCTTCCGGCGTAAGAACCGTTACTTCGGTTCCCTTCGGCTGATTCAGGATTGATTGCCCGAGAGGAGAATCCGAGGATATTTTTCCTTCCATGGGATTCGCTTCCTGCTCGCCCACTATATGAAATTTTTCTTTGTTGCGGCCGCTGGACACAAAAACCGTGGAACCTATCTGCACCACCCCATTGGCAGGCTCCGGTGAATATACTTTGGCCGTGCACAAAATATCCTGCAGTTCCAGAATGCGTCCCTCCACAAATGCCTGCTCCTCTTTTGCCTCCTGAAACTCGGCGTTCTCCGATATGTCGCCAAAAGAAAGCGCGCGCTCCAGCTGTTCGGCCAGCTCTTTGCGCCGCACGTTTTTCAGATGACTTAGCTCTTCCTGAAGCTTTTTTACGCCGTCCGGCGTAAGATAACCTTTGACCATATTATGACAATCATATCCGAACAAAGAACGCTGTCAAGCCCCGGTAGTAAGAACTTTTTCTAGCTATTGCATCTTGAAACGAAAAATGCTATCTAAACTACAGCACCCTGACAAAATGGCGCGTCAAAAAACGGGCGCTCCGCCAGCCAGACGGTTTCTGGCGAAAGATTCGTGGCCCTGGGTTCTTTGAAAGAATGCCAGGGAGGACGAAGGAGGAAAAACAATGGCGACACCGGTAGAACTCAACCAGGAAATCAGGCGGCTGACGGCTCTCGCCTCCGAAGTGTGCCGCTACGGCAAACGATCGTGGTCTATACTTGCTCACAAACCGCGGTTATTCCTGGTCTGCCAGAAAGCCGAACGCGGCGACTCAAACGAAGATCCTGCGACCGCATGGCTTTACTTGTGGACACATTTTGATTTTCCTGATATTCCCTTAAGCGCCGGCTATTCTTCCAAGCCGATCACTGACTACAACAAACACGCTTGCGGCGCGGGAAATCCCTTTCCAAACAGAATAGTTTATTATACATACCCGCTGAACCACACAGACAATCTGATGGCCTTTCTGACGAAAATATTCGGCAAAAACCTGACGGCCGGATACGATTCCCTGAGAATGGGGTTAAAAGCACTCTTTGAGCACATTCAAAGCGAATGCCGGCAGTGCGCTGAAGATTTTGCCAGCGGCGAGGCAACGCAGCGCTGGCATGAATACGAACGCGAGTTCGTTGAGCGAATGAACAATCAGCGAGCAATTGAAATAATGTCCGAAGTGCTTGATTCTTTCAAAAGCAGTCTCCGTATAGCAGCTATATGGAGTTCCAGCGTAAAAGCGCTGGAAAAACTTGACCTTATCCGTCAAGCCACAAAAGACCGCAAGCTTTTCGTGGAGTAAAGAACTTTTCCCCGCGCCGAAAAACCAAAAATATCAAAATCCCGATGCCCGTAAGGCATCGGGATTTTTCCTATAAATTACAGCCGTCCGCCGAAATACCAGCCCAATGTTTCATCGGCTACCGGCAAAGCCGCGGCCTGAAGGCCTTTCACGTTTTCTATAACGATGGTGATGACGATTTCTGGGTTTTCGTAAGGCGCGAAAACCGAAACCCAATTATAATAAAGATCGGACTGCGCCGAAATCTGCGCGGTTCCTGTTTTGGCCGCGGCCGCAACGGGCAAGTCGGAAAGCATTGCCGACGAACCGTATCTAACGGCATCTCTCATGCCCTCCCGGACAATTTCTAAATTTTCGGCGTCAATAAATCCTTCGCGTATTGTTTTAGGCGCAAACTCTTGCCTAATATTTCTTTTATCGTCAACTATTTTTTGCGCGAATTGCGGCTGGTACAGAGTTCCTCCATTGGCAATCGCCGCGAAAGCATTGGCAACCTGCAGAGGCGTGGCCAGCAAATATCCTTGCCCGATTGATAAGTTGTAGGTGTCGCCGATGCGCCACACTTGGTCCGTTGGGCTATCCGAAAAATAATTTTTCTTCCATTCGGCGTCCGGCACTCTTCCTTCGGCTTCGCCCGGAATATCAATTCCCGTCTTCTGTCCCCAGCCAAAAAGTTCAAGATATTTTTTAATGCGCGGCGCGCCCAACCCCTCAAAATTGTCCGGCAGGCTTGGGTCCGAAAACTCATTTTTCTTATACCCTCCGCCGACGATATAGAAAAAGGGATTTATGGATTCGGCTATGGCCCGCTTAACATCCGTCCATCCGTGGTAGGTCCAATCTTCATAGCATTCCTTGGCTCCGGAATACACGTTTTTGAGGCATACCTCGCTCGGCGCGTAGATTCGCGTCTTTTCCGAGATTACTCCTTCCTGCAAGCCGGCCGCGGATATGAAAGGTTTTATTGTTGAGCCCGTCGGATAAAGCCCGGAAACCGGCCTAGAGAAAAGGGGGTTTAAAGAATTATTCTGCAGTTTTTCCATCTCTTGCCCGCTGATTCCTCGCGAAAAAATATTGTTGTCAAAGCTTGGAATGCTCACTTCCGCCAAAACACCGCCGCTACGGGGATCAATCGCTATCGCCGCGCCCTTCTTTGCTCCGACGGCGGCTAAAACCCTTTGCATTGATTCGGTAAGTTTTTTTTGCAAACCCGCGTCCAGCCACAAAACAAGGCCGCCGCCTAAAACCGAATGGCGCAAAATGCTTTGCCCTATTACATTTCCGCGGGCATCTTTTTCCAGCGCGCCAAGTCCCGCCTCGCCGCGCAAAATATTTTCGTAGGACTTTTCCAGTCCGGCCCTGCCGATGCTGTCCTGAAGGGCGTAGTTGGCCAATCTTTTAATTTCTTCTTCGTTGATTTTGCCGGTGTAGCCGACGATACTGGCGAAAAAAGGGCCTTCAATATAGTCCCTTACGGTATTCGGCGCCACGAAAAATCCCGGGAGCTGATTTTTCTTCTCTTCAAAGGCAAGAATTTTTTCGTGATCAAGGTTGTCGGCTACTGCCTCAACCGCAAACTTGCCCCGCAAAATTGAATCGCGCAAAGCTTCGGGATTAACCTCAAGTATGCTCGCCACATCGCGTATTTCCTTTGTTTTTTCTTGATAGTCGTCCGCCAATCTCCGTTTATCAACTATCAAGTCAAAACTCGGCTTGTTAAACACAAGCTGGGTCATATAACGATCGTATATTACGCCTCGCTCGGGAACCAGCAGCGCTCCGGCCAAAACATTTTGTTCCGCCAGTTTAACATAGGTCAAGCCGTCAATTATCTGAAGTTGCAATGAACGCGCCAGAAGTATGCCGAGCAAAACTAAAAAAAACGCTTCAAAAGCCAAAAACGCCGCCCGAGGAATCGGCGTTTCCAGTCGCCGGGTGTTTCCGCCGGAATCTCGCGCCCTTTTTTGCTCAAGCGAATCCAAAAGTATGTCCTGAAATTCAATTTCGGCCGACGGGGGCTGAACTTTTTTTCCGTTATATGGCTCTCGCCGTGGGAAACCGAACATAATGGCGCAATATAAACTTTATCGCGAAAACCAATACAAGAAACAAGAGCAGGTGCGTGCCCATGTAGCCTTCCGAGAAAACATCGGCGAAAAATCCCCCCGCGAGCGCCGCGGCAAAACCCAATTTTCCCCGGGGCCGCTCGCACACTGTTATCAGAATTACAAAAAAAGCCAAAAGATATCTGTACCATTCGTAAGGCATAAGATGGGGTAAAAAACCAATCTGGAGAAGAACCAGCAGATAGTTTTATTGTGGCCGACTATCAATCCCGAAGGATAGTCGTTGACCAAAGGACGGGTAACTATCAGGCTATCGGCTTTCAGCTCTTTTTCTCTTGGAACAAGATCCAACAGCAATTTGCCGTTGCCCTCTCCGCGCACGGCTCCGGAAATATCCGTGTCATAAACGCGCGCGTTAACCGAACTGTCGGGATGCGAAAGCAGTCGGGCGGCGGAATAACTTGAATAAACTTCGCTGATAATGCCGTAAAGTATTTTTTCGGCGGAGATAACGGCCATACCACTGCGTATTCCGTCTTTCGCGCCCTTATCCAAAAAGAAGATGTCGGCGGACATTCCTCGTCCGGCAACCTCAGCCATCATAAGCTTCATCGTGTCGTTGGCCTCCATATCCGCCGCCTTCCTGAGCTCGTTATTCTCTTTTTCCAGGGTCTCCATGCGGACGAGTTCGGCGCGCAAATTTTCGTTTTCTGCCGCCAAATCTTCGTTTTGTTTTTGCAGTTCAGTACGATTCAGTACGGCGCGAAAAAAATCCGATATCCCGCTTCCGGTATTCCAAACGGTTTTTTGCAATGGACCGAAAACATTAAAAACGCCCCCCTTGATTTCCGGAGTGAAAAAGTTTAAAGCCGCGGCGAAAAAAGCAATTAACAAAAATACGGCGAGGTTTTGCCCGAGATGAAAACGCATTGCGCTTCCATTATATTACAGAAACGGCAAAAGGAAAGGTTGCCCTGCGGCAATTTTTGTGGTATAATTACTTCATGAAACGGGCAATCTGGTTTTTATGCGCGTTTCTGCTTCCCTGCGAGGCGAATAACTGGCGGCCAAAAATTCTGGAAAGCGGCCTCCTATTTTTAGTTGTCGGGATGTTGATTTTGTTGAAGTTCTTTGACCTAGCCTTTCTGCTGTATCTGCCGAAAAGCGCTTTTTTCGCCGATGTCACCAAAAATCAGCTGCTGGAACTGACAAACGAGGAAAGACAACGATTGGGCCTGCCGGCGCTTCAAAGCGACCCAGTTTTGGAAAAAGCGGCGTATCTGAAGGGACAGGACATGATGGCAAAAGGATATTTCGCGCATAACAGCCCGTCTGGAGTTACTCCGTGGTATTGGTTTCGCGCCGCCGGATATTCCTATCACTACGCAGGAGAAAACCTGGCAATCGGTTTCGCGGACTCGCAGGAACTGTATACCGCATGGGACAACTCACCCGCGCACCGCGAAAATATACTCAACCCAAATTACAAAGAAATCGGCATAGCCGTTTTACGTGGAAATTTTGAGGGCGCGGAAACCTATGTGGTGGTCCAGCTTTTCGGCGCCCAAAAATCTCAA
>Ga0075985_142_pt1 | contig 6885 bp, 9 predicted proteins | sample RifGroA2_FD_68003 | JGI IMG/M metagenome (GOLD analysis project Ga0075985, IMG submission 68003) | Parcubacteria bacterium GW2011_GWA2_47_9 | reverse complement strand
ATTCCCTTATCTTTTCTTTCTAAGAACGGTTCTAAAGCTTCTTTGCCTAAATAAGGGTGTAAAGTCACAGCGTCAAATCCTAAATAATCAAAAATAGCTATATTGACCATCTCTATAACATCAACAAGATCTTCACCCTGTGCGACGACACCGGGGAAGGTTAACACTTTTGCCCAGTAGCCACCCTCCTCTGCACGATGCACCATAACCTCGATTTGGGGTGGTAATATTAAACGATATTTGAGGAGTTCTTTATGCATATTTTTAGTATACCTTATATTAGTAGCCCTGTTTTCCCCACTTGTCAATCTACTAAAACTATTCGTACTACATCTTTGTATCAGTTCCGTGGAGACACCGTGTCTGGGGGTTCATTTAACGCTTCGCCCATTGCTCCCGCGCGACCTTATTGTTTCGTTCTATGCTAAAAGAGAGCCATCATGCTTTTTCGCGAAATTGTGAAGACACGGGTAACAAATTACAACTTTTTTTTATAACCTTTTTGTGAGCATATGATTGCCGTATTTTTTCATTGCGGAGATTTGATTACAAATGAATGAGCGCGCAAAAGAAAATAGAAAAAATTTGCTGTTTGAGTCCCATAAAACATCCCCTCCTTCTAGAAGGAGGGGATGTTTTTGGTCGAGTTCAAATTTTTTCGCAGATTTTCTGAAGCGTGCGAGGCACATTTGTTCAAATCGAAGCCTGAAAAAATACGGCAATCATATACGAGCTACCTCTTCGCCCACTGTGGAGCTCTCCGCGCTTTCTTGAGTCCAAATTTTTTGCGCTCTTTTGCGCGCGGGTCGCGCTTCAAAAACCCGACGCGTTTGAGGCGTTTTCGGAAATCAGGATTGAATTTTATGAGGCATCGCGCAAGGCCGTGGCGAACCGCTTCTGCCTGCGCATGAACTCCGCCGCCCCTAACTTTGACGGAAACCCGGAAGCGGCCCCAGAGTTTCATTTTTTGGAGCGCGTCTTCAACGGTTTTTTGCAAATCAAGGGTCGGAAAATACTCGCCGTATTTTTTCCCGTTCACGAGAACATCGCCCGAACGCGTATACATTCGCACGCGCGCGATCGCGGTCTTTCGGCGGCCCACCGCTTCGAAATAGCGTTCGGATTTTTTGACCTCTCCCGCGCCCGCATCCGCGTACTCCGCGGGAATCTCTGGAACAAAATCATCGTCGGCGGCTTTTGAAACCGGTAACAACGGCGCTTCAACCGGCTCGAGAATTACGACGGGCTTTTTCGTCCCCTTTGCGGCCGGCTTTTCTTTTTTTTCTTTTGGTTTTCTCGGCATAATCGAAAATTACAATCCCTTTTTTACAAGCGTAAGATTTCTTATGATCTTCGCGCGCGAACGATTTTTGGGAAGCATACCCATGATGGCCTCGCGCAAAACGCGCCGCGAATCCTTTTTCATCACGAGCTCCATCGCTTCTTCCCGGATCGAATTTCGGGTCGTTCTTCCCCCGAAGAAGCACTGCGGCCTCCGATGCAAGTCGCCCCAACACTTTATTTTCAGCATCAATTTTGTATTCCATCAATTCCAACATTTACTCCACCGCCTCGAGAATCGCAAGGCGCGCCGAATCGCTTTTGCGTACTCCCGTCTTAATAATCCGCGTATAGCCGCCGGAACGCTCCTTCATCTTCTCCGCCAATTGAACGACTTTTTGCTGAACAAGCGGCGACACGCGCGCCGCGATTATGCGGCGATTTTGAATTGTCGGACGTTTTCCAAAACCGATCAATCGCTCAACGAACGGCCGAAGTTCTTTCACTTTTGCTTCGGTTGTCGCAATTCTTCCTTTTACAAAAAATGAAACCGCCAAGCTCTTCATAAGAGCTCGCCGGAGTTTTCGTTCCCTCCCGAATTTTCTCCCTTTCTTCAGATGCCGCATTGGTATTCGATTATTCCTTGAGCGCTATGCCGAGCTCGGCGAGTGCCGATATGATCTCCCGAATCGCCTTCTCGCCAAGGCCTTCGATGCCGCGAAGAGCGGATTCTTTCTTGCGTGAAAGACCGCCGACCGTTTTTATTCCCGCCTCGCGAAGCGCGTTTTGGATGCGGCTTGAAACTTTCAATTCTTCAACTTTCATTTTTGAAACATCGGCGCTCGCGCTCTCTCCATCTTCTCCGGACGCTTTCTCAGACACATCGTCCTGCCCGCCGCCGAGAACGCCGCCGCCCGCGAACCCTTCGACAAGGGCGTGGAACTGCGCTTCGAGGATTTTTGATGCTTCCGAAAACGCTTCAAAAGGCGTCATCGATCCGTCGGTTTCAATCGTCAGACGAATTTTGTTGTAATCCGTACGATCCCCAACGCGCATATTTTCAACTTCATAATTCACGTATCGGACCGGCGAAAACGCCGCGTCAAGCGCTATGGTCCCGACTTCCACTTTTTCCTTTGAGCGCGCCTCAACAGGAATATAGCCAAGTCCGGATTCAACCGTCGCTTCTATCATGAGAGACGCTTTCTTCGAAGAAAGAGTTGCGAGGTAATGGTCTTTGTTTATGAGCTCAACCTGCGACGGAGTTTTGAAATCCCCGCCCTTCACCTCTTTCTCGCCTTTTGCGGAGAGCGTGATGGTAAACGGCCCTTCCTCGTAGAGACGGAAACGAAGCTGCTTCACGTTCAAAATTATTTCAACAACGTCTTCCATGACGCCCTCGATCGTCGAAAATTCATGCTGTACCCCTTCGATCTTCACGGACGTGATCGCCGCACCCCTGAGGGACGACAGCAAAACACGCCGGAGGCCGTTTCCGATTGTATGGCCGTACCCCGGGTACAACCCTTCGATTTCGAAAACCGCTTTTAATCCAGTATCCGAAACTATGCGCGGAGATTGTGGTAATGGAATCATGTATATCAGCGAATAACGAATCTGGTACGAATTTACGAATTCGATTATTCGTATTGATTCGGTATTCGTTGATTTACCTCGAATAAAACTCTTTTATTTTTGTCGCATCAAACATCGTCTCCAGAACTTCGACATCGGGTGCACCAGCAATCTTTCCCGCCTTCTTTTCGGGGTCAACCTCAAGCCATTGCGGAGTTTGCTGACGCGCGAGCCTACTTCCCAAATCCTGAAAAAGGCCGAATCCCAGCGCCCGTTCCTTCAAAGTAATCACATCACCCGCTTTTACCCGGAACGAAGGAATCGTGACGGTCTTCCCGTTGACGAGGACGTGGCCGTGCGCGACTGTCTGCTGTGCCGCGCGCCTTGAAACAGAAAAACCGAGCCTGAAGACAACATTGTCAAGCCGGCTTTCTAAAATCCTCCAGAAATTCGAACTAAAAACGCCTTTCGCGAAAGTAGCCTCTTTACTATACCGACGAACCGTGGCGTCGTCAACACGATATAAAAACCGCACCTTTTGCTTTTCCCTGAGAAGAGTTCCGAATTCGGAAGACGCCCGGCGTTTGCGCTTGCCGTGAGCTCCCGGCGGATAATTGCGCCGGACCATAACGCACTTTGCGCCAGCGCAACGCTCACCCTTCAAAAAGAGTTTTTCTCCGAGCGCTCGTTCCTTTTTTTCGCGTATTTGAGGCATTGATAATTACCAGTTACCAGTAACTAGTTATCGATCTACACGCGCCTGGGCTTTTTCTGGCGAGGCCCGTTGTGCGGCAAAACGCGACTTTTTTCAATTTCTCGGTCAAGGCCTCTACCACCCGCGCGGCGGCGAATGGCGTCGCTTTTTTCGCGCCGGAAAACCCAAGAGCGCCAGCGGAAGACGCCGCAAGGGTATTCCCCTTGTCATCCGAGATCGTAATTAAGGTGTTATTATACGTCGCCTGGACGTGGGCAACCCCCCTCGCAATCCTGGTTGCGATTTTTATTTCCTTGACCTTTGCCTCGCCTTCGGCAGAAATCGCGTCAGACCCTTTTTTTATTACTCGTTTTTTACCCATGTTTCTTTAAAATCCTAAATTCGAAGCACGAAATCCGAAACAATACTAAAATTCAAATAATTAAATTCAAAACGTTTTGTATTTTGGATTTCGGTCATTGGAATTTGTCTCGAATTTAGGATTTCGATATTCGGATTTTACGTTGGTGATCCTGCTGGCTTACGTCCCGACCCCATTGTTTTCCTGACATTCCCCCGGCGCGTGCGGTTATTTGTCTTTGTCCGCTGGCCCCTAACCGGAAGGCCGCGCATGTGGCGAAGGCCCCGGTATGTCTGAAGTTCGCGCATTCGTTTGATATTCGTCGAGATTTCGCGGCGGAGTTCGCCCTCGATCCGATAATTCTTTTCGATGATTTCGCGGAGGCGATTCACTTCCGCAGGCAGCAGGTCTTTGGCCTTTTTTGCCGGATCAACGCTCGCCATCTTGAGGACTTTTCGCCCCGCAGAAAGGCCGATCCCGTATATATACGGGAGAGAATACTCGATTCGTTTTTCGTCAGGAATGTTTACGCCTACAATTCTCATACCTTTGTACTCCTCTATTATTCCCCCGCGGCGCGGTCGAGGTATATTCCAGAGAAAATAATTACGAAGTCTTATTTTCGAGGGAATATACCGAGGGAACCGCGACGCTTACCCCTGCCTCTGCTTATGCTTCGGATTCGTACAAATAACAAACAATCGACCCTTCCGTCGAATTCGCTTGCATTTTGCGCACATCGGTTTTACGGATGCCTGGACTTTCATTTCCGCTTCGCTCCATCACCGAATAACGAATGCCTACGAATATACGAATTCGCATATTCGCAACAGATTCGCTATTCGTTGATGATTATTTTAATCGATGTACTATTCTCCCCTTGGAATCATCGTACGGCGTCATCTCAAGGCGTACGCGGTCCCCGGGAAGAACCTTGATATAGTGTATTCTCATTTTCCCGGATAAATGCGCGAGGATATACCGACCGTCTTCGTCGAGTTTAACCCGGAATAACGCACTCGGGAGGTTTTCTATAACCACCCCCTCCTTTACTATCTTCGGTTTTTTCATAAAAACGTACTCGACTATAGTATCAAAAAACAATGGGAGCGTCAACCCCACGCCCCATCAAGCTAAGCTCGACCCGCACGAGATACCCCCCTTTCCATTCTATTTATAGCGGATTTTAATCTTTCCCGCGCTCCCCGGAACTCCCAAGAGCCACGGGGGGAAAAACGAGACATCAGATGACGCAATGTCTGTGCGCGCTTTGAGAAATTCTTTCACTTCGCCCGCGCTCCGGCCTTTGATGGCGTTTATGATGTCGGATTCCGAGATGACGGCCCTTGTTTTTATCGATCCGCGGATCACGACTTCAGCCCGGCCTTTTGCAAAATCAATTGACCGGGCGGCATAGGTGAGCGCGATCGAATCCGGCACGATCTCGCTCTTTTGGTCCTGGCCCACGACAAGGCCGCGAAGAAATGAAACAACGTCTCCCTCACGAAACACGATCATGCGCAAAACCGCATCGGTACGCGCCGTAAAGCGGTCAACCGCGGTGTCCGTCGCCGGAACGTCAACTTTCAGAATTTCAATCGCACGAAGGGCGTCGGAAACGGTAAAATCAGGCGGCACTTTGCCGAACGACTCTTTTTCAAGCTCGGCGTACACCTGCTTCGTAACCTCCTCGCTTGCGCGCGTCCGATCTTCTTTTGTCACAACGTTTCTCTCGCCCCGCGCTCCCCCAGAAAACCCCGACGGGGCAATTGCATAAAATCCGTTATATTTCGGCGTACCCTCAAACCCCGGAATCACAAGCTTCACTTCGCCCGAAATATTCCCTCCGTCGCCCGATTCATCGGCGACGAGTTCTGTCTCGACAAACTGCGGGACAACTTTCCCGCTCTCGATCTTTGCCGCGGGAATCGTAATACTCACGAGAAGGCGGTAGAGAACCCCTTTGCCCGAGAGAAAACGCGTTTTACTCACCAACGGCTGCGGGGAAGAATTAAACGCATTATAAATTTTCACCGTGCCCCGCGCCTTGAAGTCAGCGGTTTTTTTCCCGGTCGCTTCAAATTCCTGCGACGCGGTCTTTGAAAACTCGAGTTTTGCCGCAGGAAGAATCTTTTGCTTCGGAATTAGCGCGGCAACCGTCGTATCAAACACGGCCGTGACGTCTTGTATTTCCACGGTTTCAATCTTCGGATTTACGCTAATTGTCACGCGCGCAAACACCGTCGAAAGAAGAATCAAGATGACAAAAAGCGATCCACCCCCTACGAGAATTCCCCGAAAAAGCGATTGCCGCTTTTTTTTCTCTTCACGTTCCTCCTCGCTTAACCCAGCGCTCGTATAGAAATCGTCTTGCGCCTTCGGCACACCGGATCTCTTCCTGAAAAACCAGGAAGAAACCTTATCTTCGTCGATTATCGGTTCCTTTATCCCCCCACCTTCCCGAATACCCTGCGAGAAGGTGGGGGGATTTATTTCCTCAACCGGCGCTTTCTCCGGCGCGCGACGCGCCGCCTCGATTTTCGAGACCCGAATGCTCTCTGTCGGCTCCGGCGGGGAATACTTGCGGGTACCGGACCTTGAAGTATCTTCGGGAAAAATTTCCCGAGGCGGTGTCTCTTCTTTTTTTACAGGAAGAATCAAAGAAACATCCCGCTTCACGATCTCAAGCTCCTTTCTCGGCTCTTCGCGCCGGAGAAAAACTTCCTCCGCGTCCCCCGTCTCCTTTTTCCCGGCAAGAGAAATCGTATGCTCAGGGTGCTGGGCCCCGCGCTTCCGAATACCGTCTGATTGTCCTTTTATTCTTGGCATATATCTATTATACACTAGATGACGCCTGATGTACCTCTTTCATCGCGTAATACACGAGCGCCCCGAGCCCCACGTCAGCCGCGCTCCCCAGGGAGCCGGCGAGCGAATCGCCCCCGAAAATCGCGGCCGGATCAAATACGCGGAC
>Ga0075985_128_pt1 | contig 7759 bp, 9 predicted proteins | sample RifGroA2_FD_68003 | JGI IMG/M metagenome (GOLD analysis project Ga0075985, IMG submission 68003) | Parcubacteria bacterium GW2011_GWA2_47_9 | reverse complement strand
GCTGGAAAAACTTGGCGTGCCCTTGGTTTTGATTCCAGATTTTCGCTGGACAAGAGACCGTCTTCTTGTGGCCTCGGAGGCCGACAGGCTGAAATCTAAAAGATACCGTCAGAGACTGCCCGGCGTGGTTAGGGGGCATTTGCATAAAATTCTCAAGGCCGATGTGTGTTTTGTCTACAATAAGAATGGCTATATCGGCGTTAACACCACCCTAGAAGTGGGCGCGGCGGCCGCCTTGAATAAATTTATTTTCGCCCTAGAGCGGGATAAAACAGAACCCTGCCGAGATATTCTTTTTGATAAAATCGTTAAGACGCCGGAAGAGCTGGTCGCCTACCTTAAAGATTGATAACAATGGAAGGGGCTAGCCAAAGGAAATGCGAAGCAAGAAGCGCGGGAGCGGTTATCCGCAAGGGGAATAAAATTTTACTTATTGACCGATCTTTTTTTCCTTTAGGGTGGGCTTGTCCCGCGGGGCACGTAAAAAAGGGTGAAAAACCGGCGGATGGAATGCGCCGTGAGATCAAAGAGGAAACCGGGTTGGCCGTTGTCGCGCCGCGACTGCTCATTTCCCGAAAACATATCAAGAACAAATGCGTAAAGGGCAGCGCGTTTCACGACTGGTGGGTATTTGAGTGTCGGGCCAAGGGCCGACTGAAAATAGCTAAAAGAGAAGGCAAAGATATCAGATGGTTCTCGCCCGAAGAAATAAAAACGTTGGAACTTGAGCCGATATGGCGGCTTTGGTTCCGTCGTCTCAAGATTATATAAATGAAATCAATAGTTTTTTGCGCCAGCCAAAGGTTTAAAAAGGAGCTTGAGGAGTATATAGTCCAGCTGAAATCGCTGGCGCACGGCCATAACATAAATCCGGTAATTCTTTCGCCAGAGTTTGAGTTTGACGACGTGCCGGACGATTTTTATTTACTCGCGGAAGAGGACCGATTGAAAAATAAACAATACCGCCAGATTATTATAACCAAAGTGTATGATCATCTTTTTCGCAAAATAAGGGTGGCCGATACCTGTTTTATTTTCAACAAAGAGGGATATATGGGCCCCAACGTTATAGGGGAGCTTTTTACCGCGGCGGCCCTCGGGAAAATAATTTATTCTTTAGACGAGAAATGTCTAACTGGAAAATATCCCGACGGCCTGCACGAAGAACCCTGTTGCAGAGGATTGATTCATCAAGTTATTTCCACGCCAGAAGAGCTTATTCGTTATCTCGCGTAAATATGACTAAATCTTTTTTGCAACCCGTAATCGGGCTTGAGATTCACGCCGAGCTGAATACCGCTTCCAAGATGTTTTGTTCTTGCAGGAACGATTCTGTGGAAGCTCACCCGAATGTTAATGTCTGTCCGGTCTGTATGGGGCACCCGGGAACCTTGCCCGTGATAAATAAAGAGGCGGTTAAAAAGGTTATAAAGACGGGTTTGGCGCTTAATTGCCGTATCCCGGAGCATTCTAAGTTTGACCGTAAAAATTATTTTTATCCCGACCTGCCTAAGGGCTATCAGATATCTCAATACGACGCGCCTTTGTGCGGCGAAGGGTATTTGGATATCGGCGACGGAAAACGGGTTCGCATTACGCGCGTTCATCTGGAAGAGGACACGGGAAGGCTAATTCACGCGGGCGAGCACAGTTTAGTTGATTTCAACAGGGCCGGCGTGCCTTTAATGGAGCTTGTGACGAAGCCGGACATAAAGTCGGCGCAAGAAGCAAAAAAATTCGCCCAAGAGCTACAGCTTATTTTGCGCTATTTGGAAGTTTCCAATGCCGACATGGAAAAAGGCGAGATGCGCATTGAGGCCAATATTTCTTTGGGCCGGGAGGGCAAGATGGGCACTAAAGTGGAGGTGAAAAACCTTAATTCTTTCCGGACCGTTGAGCGCGCCATTGAATACGAGATTGAGCGGCAAGCCGGAATTTTAGAATCCGGCGAAAAGGTTATTCAGGAAACGAGGGGCTGGCATGACGTAAAACAGATAACATTCAGCCAGCGCGGCAAAGAAGAGGCTCACGATTATCGCTATTTCCCGGAGCCCGATCTGCCGCCTCTGCGTGTTGGAACGCCGGAGTATTTGGACCAAATCCGCGCCGAAATTCCGGAACTGCCCCAGCAGCGCAGACAGAGGTTTATTGAGGAATACAAGCTTGGGCCAAAGGAAGCAGAGTTGTTTGTAAGCCAAAAAGACCTCGGCGAATATTATGAAAAAGTTGTCTCAGAATTAAGAGAATGGATTAAAGAGCAGGAGCACCGAGGGCTTTATCGCATAGAATTTGAAAAATTGGCAAAAATAGCCGCGAACTATATCGTTTCTGATTTGCTGGGTCTGCTGAAAGGCGCCTCACCAGCCGGAAAGGATTTTTTAATTTCAGCGGAAGATTTCGCGGAATTAATAACCCTGATTTACGAAGGAAAAATTTCCAGCAAAATAGCGAAAACGGTTTTGGCGGAAATGCTGCAAACAGGAGCCGATCCGCATCATATAATAGAAGAAAAACAGCTGGCACGGGTTGAGGGGCAAGGCGAAATAGAACGCATTGTAAAAGAAGCAATTTCGCAAAACGGGAAAGCCGCGGAAGATTACAAAAAAGGAAAAGCCGCCGCTCTGCAATTTTTGGTGGGGCAGGTGATGGCGAAGACTAAAGGAAGGGTGGATCCCGAAGCCGCCCGCCAGCTATTGACAAAGTATTTGTGATATGATATACTTTACTGTAAAACTGAATAGCGGTATATTGGTTCTACATAAAAAGAGAGCCGTAAAATAAACTTTGTTCAGGAAACAATCGGCAGGCGGCTCTCAAAAGGAGTCGTCTGTTGCGTTTAATAATACAAATAATAAAAAGGAGGAGGTGACCACATGTGTAAGGGGTGCATTCTGCGGATACACTTTGGAAATTACTGTGACCGCTGTCCCCGCCCCCAAGGCGGCAACAAGAAGCCCTATTAGAGCCAGCCGCCCAACCTCCAAATTTCGCGGCCGACAAAGGAAGCCTTGCGTTCCACCTCGCCGGGACGCAAGGCTTCCCCACACTTTAGTTCGTAAGATTTTGCGGATTGAAGCATGGGATAAAAGGAGGAACGATGCTGCTCTTTTTCAAATGCGCAAACTGCGGAACAATGCTTGGTTGGCTGGTTTTTATATTTTCAGTTCCGCCGCTGAAGTGTTTCAATTGCGGCGGGCAACTGGCCATGTGCCAGAAGGAGAAATCTGATGGAACCCCCGAAGCCCTGGGAACAGTATCTTAGGTATCTCAGCAATGTGCTGGATCAGGAGGTCGCTCTTAATGCCATACAATGGCAGAGGTGGGGGTACAAGTCTTTGTATCCCAAAAACCTTTTGACCCAGCAGGGCTGGCAGGATATGGTGTGCCATGTTCTGCTGGAGCTGAAAAGTTTTGGCGAAGAGGCCTTGCAAGACGGAAAGCGTCTTGTGGAGGCTTACTACGCCGAAAGGCGCCTCAAGCCCACGCCAGTTATGATTCAGGAGCTTGAGGATTGGCTGAAAGAAGGAGGAGCTATGGCAGAGTCAACGGTGGTCAAGCTTGAGTGGGACTCCTATGAGGGAGAGGTTTTCTACCGGGAGGTATGGAACAATGGGTTTAAGACCCAGCCCATATTCCCCGGCATGGAGACCAACGATCCACGGTTTATAGTTCGCAAGGGGCTGATTGAGCGTCAGCTCATCGGCCAAAGGAGGTAAGCGGTGTTCGTGTACCTTTCCCGCAGTGGCCAGATGGCCGCGGGTCTCGCAAAGAAACATCCTTTGCGGGGCCCCGGCATTTTGCTGGCCGTGGTTACATCCTCCTCGTCGGGCCTCCGGCTTCCGTGTTTCGTGGAGCAGGGGCGTTTTGAGGAAAAGGTTCTTCGTGGTCTGGTCATTGTGCCGGGCTTTGAGGACCTCAATCAGGCCTTCTCGCTTGCATAGCGAGAAGGCCTATTCATTTTCTCGTGAGGAGCTTAGCTCCTCACGAACTCCTCACGAAGTTCAGCGCCAGTTTATGCGCGACTTTGTAATTTTTTACCCAATGAATTCTTTTGTCCCGTTTAAACCAGACCATCTGGCGGCGGGCGTAATGTTCAATCGCTTTTTGCAGTTGCCTGACCATATCGGAATAAGTTAATTCGCCTTGGAGATACCGCGCCGCGTAGCGATATTCCAGCCCGAATTCTTCAAGTCGCTTATAGGATACTCCGGATTTTAGCAATCTTTTTACTTCGGCCAGCATTCCAAGTTTTAATCTTTTCAAAAGCCGCTTGCGGATTGCGGCCTTCAATTCGTTTTTGGATTTTTTAATGCCGATAATAAGAACATCGGCCGGAAACGGACTTTTGGCAAGCGGCGGGACGGGTTCCCCCGTTTTTTTAACGATTTCAATCGCTCGGATAATCCGCCTTTTATTTTTGCTTTCAATCGTTTCGGCGCGGAGCGGGTCTATTTTTTTCAAAATCAAAAATAGCTCTTGGGTCGTTTTTCTTTCAAGTTCGCGGCGCAGTTTCCAGTCGGGCGCGACCCGCGGAATCATTATTCCATTCACGACCGCCTGAATATAAAACCCCGTTCCTCCCACAAGGAACGGGACTTTATTTTTTTTGAAAACCCGATTTATCGCGATTACCGCTTTTTGGCGATATCGCACAACAGTGAATTTTTTCTTGGGCGAAGCGACATCCAAAAGATAATGAGGAACGCCCCCCATTTCCTTTTTAGTAATCTTGCCGGTTCCAATATCCATTCCCTCATATACTTGCCGCGAGTCGGCGGAGATAATTTCTCCGCCGAATTTTTTAGCCAGCCGCACCGCCAAGGCGCTTTTTCCCGAGGCCGTCGGCCCGACGATAACGATTAATTTCGACATTTTGGTTTCGTGTGTTTATCGTTAGTGTATTTCTTCCTTCTTTTCTTTCAGGAAGAAACGCCACTGCTCTAGGAATTCCAAAAACAATTGCAGGGGCATTTCAATCAAAGCGTTGATGGCGATGATTATAACATTGTAATGCGCCAATTTGCCCGAAAGCCATTTTCCGGTTTGTATTATCGGAAGCGCGAAAAGCTCAAAAATTCCGAAGAGCGCGGGGCCTTTTTCCTCCTGTATTACCAATTCCTTGGAGCGCTGCCTTATTTTAACTCCGGCAAAGGAAATCAAAGAAATAAACATTACAAAGATTATCTGCGACAATAAACTGAAATTAAGTTTTGTGAGCAGCCAGAATATAATGCCGTAAGACAGTATAAAACTGAGGATATAAAACAGGGCAAGGAAAAATGAAAGCGCCGCCCCCTTTTCGCGAGGCCGCCGAATCGTATAAGTGTCTTTCTGCTCGCTTTCGTAGACGTTTTTCATTATTTCCAGAATGCTTCGTTGAAGATTTTCTCGGGAGGGGGGGCGTATGGATAAAACCAAAAGCGCCATCAATAGGGGCGGTACGGCAAGATTTATGCTCAAGGCCATAAAATTGAGGCCGCCGGTAAGATATTTATCTACGGGGATTTCAACTCCCAAAGCTAAAGCGACCTTGGTTACAAAAATGGAAAGCGTGCTGTAGATCGCCGCCCTTTTTACCTTGTTTCTTGAGTGCCATAAGCGCGCTCCGTATGCCTCTCGGATTGCCGCCTCAAGTTCGGCGGGATTTTCCAGCAGGGTGCCAGCGCCCACTGGGTCTCGTTCCAGAATGTCGCCTAAAAGCAGGTAGGCGGTATCGTATTTTTCGCAGAGGGCGTAAAAGCGCCGCGCCATGGGATGGGAAAGTTCTCCGCCTATTTCCGTATAGATATCAAAAATGTCGCGGGCAATATCGGTTAGCTGTTGAGATTGCGGAGTTAACTGAATCCAATCCGGATACCATCTTTGCAGGAGGTGGTAGCTTAAAAGGGGAGCGTCCAGTTTGAAAAGCGATTGCTGGCAGGCGAGAAAAATCTGCGTTTTTTTTGATCTTTCGGGTATTTCCCCCTTTATCTCAATACGGCTTTGCATCAGTTCGGTCATATAGTCTATCAGCGCGCGTTCCTTGGACGGCGGCGAAAGAACGGCTTCTACCTCGCATGCCGCGATTCCAATCAGCCAGTCCTGGATTTCCACCAGCTGTTTTTCCTGTTCGGCGAAAACATTCTGGAAAAGGAATAAATATTTATCAATTGATCTTTGCACGTCTTGGATTTTTGTGTCCGGTATGGCATCGTTGGGAAAATGCCCCCCACGTATAAGTTCCAGCACGATATGCTCGGCCAACGTGTCCAGCTCCTCGCTCATTAAAACTCTGCGCCGCAAAATCCGTTCAATCGCCCCTTTGCGAAGCAGATGTTCTTCTTTCCAGTCCACTATGCCTCTCAGTTTTTCATAAAAAGTGGCTACCGCGCTCGCGGCTTCGTCAACGTGCAGGGTCGTTATACTCTCTTTTGGTTCAAGGGAACCGTACCATTCCTGGTAGCGCTGGAGCAATCGTTTTGTTGCGGGTGACAGTGTTTTCATAAAATTTTACCGGCGCAATTCCGCGCCAAGTTTTGCGGCAAACGATGAAATTTTTATTTCTCCGATATCGCCTTTTCCGTGCGCCCTTACCCTTACTGTTTTTTTCTGCATTTCTTTATCGCCGACCACAAGAATATACGGTATTTTTTGAATTTCTCCCCCGCGTATTTTTTTGCCGATTGTTTCATTCGCGTCATTTACGCGCAATCTTAAATTAAGCGGCGCCAGCTTTTCGGCGATTTCTTTAGCATATTTCTTGTGCGAGCTTCCGATGGGTATTATCCAGAGTTGTTCGGGCGCCAGCCACAAAGGAAGATTTCCGGCGAAGTGCTCCAGAAGGATGCCGATAAATCGTTCAAACGAGCCGAAAATCGCGCGGTGAATCATAATCGGCTGCTGTTTTCTTCCTTTCTGGTCAATATAAGAAAGCTGAAATCTGAGCGGCATTTGAAAATCAAGCTGTAGGGTCGCCATCTGCCATGACCTGCCGAGGGCGTCCGTGATGTGAATGTCTATTTTGGGCCCGTAGAATGCGCCGTCTTTCGGCTTTACTTCGTAGGGCAGTTTGTTTTGCTTAAGCGCGAAAGTCAGCGCTTTTTCCGCCTTTTGCCAGAGTTTTTCGTCGCCCATGGAATCGTCGGGGCGCGCGGCCAGAAAGAATTGGGCCTTGAAACCGAAGCGGCGGTAGAATTCTTTAACCAGCTTGAGCACGGAGGTGATTTCTTTTTGCAGGTGTTCCGGCGCGCAGTAGATGTGGGCGTCGTCCATGGTCAGCTGGCGCACGCGGAAGAGTCCGGCAAGAACGCCGGAAAGCTCAAAGCGGTGCAGGCGCCCTATTTCGGACAGCCGCAGCGGAAGGTCCCGGTAGCTGCGCACCCTGCTTAAATAAATAAGCGTGCTTTCGGGACAGCTCATCGGTTTTAGGGCGTAAGTGTGTCCCTCAAGCTCAAAGACGAACATATTTTCTTTGTAGTGCTCCCAGTGGCCGGAAGTTTCAAAAATTTCTTTTTTCACAAGAATGGGCGTGCTGGTTTCCAGATACCCCAGTTTTTCATGGATTTCGCGCCAGAATTTTTCAAGCTCTTTTATAATAACCATTCCTTTTGGGTGCCAGAAAGCGGCTCCCGGAGCTATGTCGTGAAAGCTGAAAAGGTCCAGTTGCGCGCCAAGTTTACGATGATCCCGTTTTTCGGCCTCCGTCTGCATCCGGAGGTATTTGTCCAGCTCCTGTTTTGAACCAAAAGCGACGCCGTACACGCGCGTCAGCATCGTATTT
>Ga0075985_126_pt1 | contig 7916 bp, 7 predicted proteins | sample RifGroA2_FD_68003 | JGI IMG/M metagenome (GOLD analysis project Ga0075985, IMG submission 68003) | Parcubacteria bacterium GW2011_GWA2_47_9 | reverse complement strand
GGAAACCCTTTCATATTTTTCGTAATCTACGGGTAAAAAAACCGTTGCCGGCTTTCCCAGTTTCAGCGCCGCCCGTGAAAACCTCCAGGCAATGGCGATGGGTATCGCCGATCTTATTCCGTATTCCCTCGCTTTATAATTTGCCGTGGAAACCACGCCGCGGCCCCGGCCGTCGTCAGGATCGGCCCCCACCACAATCGCCAAACCCGCGAATTGCGGATTATCCCGCTCTTCAATCGCCGCGAAAAACGCATCCATGTCCAAATGGGCGATGATTCGTTTTTTAATTTTGATATCCTTCTTTTTCACTTTTGCGCTTACTCACTTATTCACCTAGTCGCGCACCTATCTATTGTAGCAAAAGAAAAAGCGGATACGCGTTCGCACCCGCATTTTTTTCTTGGGGGCGGCGCCCATGATTGCCATCGACAACCACAGCGCCGCCCTTGGGGAGGACAGGCTTTAACGGTCAGCGCGCTAGCAACGCGTGAAGGCCCGCACAAGCCACGCATCTCTGGCGCGGCACATCGGCCATCCGTTGACGGTCCATTCCGTCCTCGTTGCAAAAGCCCCGAGCCTACAATCCTCCTGTTCTCCGTTATACACTTCACAAAATATACCTGTCAAGATGTGCGATGGAATACCGCACTTACCGCGCGCGACAAATATATGTTATGATATTTTAATGCTCAATATCGTTAAGGGGCCAAAAATAACCTGGATTGACATCAAAAATCCGACGCAAGAAGACATTCAGTATGTCCGGCAGAATTTTAACTTCCACCCCTTGGTGCTGGACGAGCTGCGCGTCCCCAGCCGCCGCCCGCGCGTTGAACACCACGACAGCTATCTTTTTATGATGCTGCACTATCCCGTTTACAGCAAAGAAAAACGGGAAACCCGCTCACGCGAGCTGGATATCATCGCCACCAAAGATACCATTATCACCGCGCACTACGGATTTATACTTCCTCTGAAGGCGCTTTTTGATAATTGCAATTTATACGAAGAGTCGCGAAAAACTTATATGGCCTCGCATTCGGGCCACTTGCTTTACTATATACTGATCGGCCTCTGGAAAAATTGCCTTACAAAACTTGATCAGATTGACGTGCGCATAGATGAAATAGAAAAAAAAATCTTCGGCGGGCAGGAAAAAGAAATGGTAAGAGAAATTTCTTTCGTAAAAACGGACATCATCAACTTCTGGCGCATCATTGAGCCGCAACAGGAAATCCTGGATTCTCTATCAAAAGAAGGCTCTGTTTTTTGGGGCGCAGACGTAACGCCATACTTTGCCGATGTGCTGGGAACATACGAGCAGGCCTGGGACACGTTAAAAACTCACCGCGAAACCATACTCGCCATGGAAGATACCAACCAATCTTTGCTCTCCACGAAAACAAACGAAATTATCCGCACCCTTACGGTATTTTCCGTTATTTTGCTGCCGCTAACATTGTTAGCAAGCATATGGGGTATGAATACGCAGTATTTGCCGTTCCACGGATCCGTTTCAGATTTCTGGATTGTTTTCGGCATAATGATATCCATTACCTTGGGCATGGCGGGCTATTTCAGAAAAAAAGGCTGGCTGTAACTGTAAAACATAAAACATAAAGCCCTTTAATCTTACGCAAAAGAGCTCACCGAAGACTTAAGCCTTACGGGCTATGCATCTCACCAATACGAATATGCTCCCAAAATTTTATGAAATCCCAAGGACAACTATCTTGTTACTCGCCGTTCTTGCCCTTGCGGCGTTTTTTAGGTTTTGGCAGTTAGACCTTATCCCGCCGGGGTTGTATCCGGATGTGGCCATCAATGGCAACGAAGCTCTCTCCAATCCCGGCCAGATTTTTTATCCCGAAAACAACGGCCGCGAAGGACTTATGATAAACCTTATCGCGCTGTCTTTCGCGCTTTTTGGGATATCCGTATGGTCAATTAAAGCCGTGGCGGCAATTTTTGGAACGTTAACCGTGCTGGGGACATATTTGCTGACTAAAGAGTTGTTTTCGCAAAGCGCGCCCGGCGGCCTTGAAAATAAAGCGAGGGAGCAGAACGAAACCGTTGCGCTTCTTTCTTCATTTTTCCTCGCCATCTCTTTCTGGCACGTAAATTTCTCCCGTTTTGGCTTTCGCGCCATTCTGCTTTCTTTTGTTTTGGTTTTTTCTTTTTATTTTTTATTCCGCGGCTTTAGAATGGCGCGCGTTTTTGACCTAATTGCCGCCGCAATCTTTTTTGGATTGGGATTTTACACCTATTCAAGCTTTCGCGTCGCGGTATTATTGCTACCCCTCCCCATTATTTCTTTTTGGCTTCTTTCACGCAAAGAAAAATGGCAGAAAAAATTCTTTATCCTGTCATTTTTATTTTTGGCAATAATATTTTTCGTTGCCCTGCCGATCGGCCTTTATTTTCTCTCCCATCCGGCCGATTTCGCCTCGAGAGCCGCTCCAATTTCCGTTTTCGCGCAGGAAAATCCCATTCAGGCATTTCTTATAAGTTTTGTCAGGCACTTGGCCATGTTTAACATGTGGGGCGACCCCAACTGGCGGCATAACTATTCAGGATCGCCGCAATTGTTATGGCCGGTCGGCTTTCTATTCTTAATCGGTCTCGTTGCTACCCTAAAGAAGCTGGCGCAAAAAAATATGCCCGCGCAGTTTCTTGTCAACAAAGCAGAAAAACATTCTAACATTCTGCAGAATGTTAGAATGTTTTTCTGCCACCGCAACGCCGATTCTCTACCATATCTTTTTCTTCTTTCTTGGTTTTTTATTTTTCTGCTCCCCGGCGCTCTTACCTACGAGGGCCTTCCCCACTCCCTGCGCACCATAGGAGTAATTCCGGTTCCATATATTTTTGCCGCCATAGGTGGCTGGACAATGTGGCAATGGCTCTTGGCAAAAAACGTCCGCAAGAAATTGCTTTTATTTTCTGCCTTCTTTTTCCTCGCCATGCTCGCTTTCGCCGAGTACAACAAATACTTTATTCTCTGGGGACAGAACAAGGAAACGGAAGGCGCGTTTACCAAGTCCTATGTTGAAATCGGAAATTATCTCAACTCTTTGCCCGAAAGAACAAAAAAATATGTTATCGTAAATGAAGGCGGCGTTCCCGTACCATTGCCCGACGGCCTGCCAATGCCCGCCCAGACTCCGATGTTTATTGAGCGCACGAAATACGGGGAACCACGCGCAATTTATCTTAAGCCCGAAAACCTAGACGCCATTGTCCCCGCCGCCGCTACAATCATTGTTCCGATGAAAGACGATGAAAGCCTTTTTAGCATCCTTTCGCAAAAATTCTTGCAGGGAAAAATCACGACGGAAAATGGAATAACCGTGTTTAACCTCGGCTTGCCCGCCGAAGTTCCGTGAAGTGGAACGAAGGCGGGGCTTTAAACATTAACTCAAAAAGTGTATGCAAACCTCAAATAAAATTACTTTTCTTGCCGCAACCGGCTTACTCGCTTGGATGGGTATTGCTGCAATTTCAAGTATGGCCGAAGATTCCTCCACAATGGACGAACTCGCCCATTTGCCGGCCGGTTATTCCTATCTCACGCAACAGGATATGCGGATAAATCCGGAGCATCCTCCGCTTATTAAAGATCTCGCCGCCCTGCCCCTGCTTTTTATCAGTGGAATTAATTTTCCATCGGATGTTAAGGCCTGGACCGAAGATTTAAACGGCCAATGGGATTTTGGCACAGCGCTTTTTTACAAGTCCGGCAACGATGCCGACAAGATGCTTTTCTGGGGAAGAATCCCGATGATAATTGTTATGCTTTTGCTGGGACTGATTTTATTTTTCTGGATACGGCAATTATGGGGCGATAATGCAGCACTTTTGACTCTTTTCCTTTATTCTTTCTCTCCTACCTTTTTGGCGCACGGCCGGCTCGTAACCACGGACGTCGGCGCGGCTCTTGGCGTCGTGCTGGCCACCGCATTTTTCTTAAATTTCCTGCAGAATCCTTCGCTCAAAAATATTATTCTTGCCGGAATCGCTCTCGGCATAGCGGAACTCATAAAATTCAATCTGGTTTTGCTTTATCCGTTTCTGGGATTAACTATAATATTTTGGACTTTAGTTAAAATTGGAAGGCAGAAAATTAAAAACTTTTTTCTGTATTGCGTTAAATTCGCCGCGATTATCGCCGTAGCCTGGTTACTCATCTGGCCGGTATACGCATTCCACGTGCAAAATCTTCCCGCGGAAAAACAAATCAAATACGTTGAAGTATTCACCCAGGGTCACCCTGCCGGAAAAGCATTAATACCATTTACTCTATTTCTTTCACAACACGAACTATTGAGACCATGGGGCTATTATATGCTTGGCGTTGATATGGCAACCCAAAGAGCGTCTGGCGGCAATACCACATATTTCATGGGCGAGGTTTCCGCGGCCGGCTGGCTTAGCTATTTCCCGCTTATTTACGTTATTAAAGAACCCCTCGCGCTGTTTTTGTTGATAATTTTCGCGCTTGTGTATATGGCGGTTGCAATCAAGCGGCCTCCATGGCAAGAAAGCCCTAAAAGATTAAAATCGTGGCTGGCCGGCCATTTCACGCAATTCGCGATGCTGTTATGGATAGCGATCTACTGGGCGGCTTCGCTCGCAAGCAATCTTAATATCGGCATCCGGCACCTCTTACCCACGTTTCCATTTGTTTATGCATTAGTCGCCTGGGCCACAATGCAGTGGGTTCCCACCGGCGGCAGATTTAAAAAATTCAGTTTTGCTTTTGTCGTCCTTATACTTTTGTGGCAGGCAATAACCGTAATAAAAGTTTATCCAAGCTTTCTTTCTTATTTCAATGAACTTGCCGGCGGGCCAACTGGCGGTTCAGGTTATGTCGTTGATTCCAACCTTGACTGGGGACAAGACCTGAAACGACTTGCCAAATTCGTTAAGCAAAACAATATAGATAAAATAAAAATCGCCTACTTTGGCGGAGGCATTCCAAAATACTATTTGGGCGGGAAAGCCGAAAGTTTTAAGTGGGAAGAGCCGCAAAAGGGTTGGGTCGCGATTTCGGCGACTCTCCTGCGCGGGGGTCAATCAGTACCCGCCCCCGGATTCAATGAATCAACCAGCCACTTCTATTGGCTATATCCTTATCAACCCGTAACCGTCATCGGCAACTCAATTTTTGTATATAACATCCTGTAGGCGCTACTCACTTCCCCGATATCGGTAATACACCTTGCTGTAGCGCATATCAATATATTCCAGTTCCGGCCGACGTTCGACCGGAATTTCTTTTGCCAGCAACAACTTCAAACGCGTTATCTGCCATGACAACTCCAAAGGCAGCTCAAAATATATTACCCAACTCCCTTGGGTAACAATATTAACCCTGTTTTCGGGCAACAAGATCGCTTCTTTTGCTTCAATGTGCAAAGCTCCTATGAGCTCATTTTCCAGTGCCAGCACTTTCTCTAAAGTATCTCTTTGGATTACTGCGCTTCCAAGACGGGGCGTTTCGTTTGAATACCGATCGCGCAAAAGAGGAAAGGTTGCTCTATTCTCCACATCAACTCCCTGAAACGCCACTCCATTTGAATCGATAAAAAAACAACGGAGAAAATCTGTTCCTTCAGACTCTTGATGGCACCAAACGGCAGCCGGTTTTCGTTCCTGAATATTTAGAATAATCATGCCGGGCAGCCGCCGCGAAAAACTTGCTTCGGCCAGGCGTGGAAAAGATTGCAAAAGTTCGGCTCTTAATTTAGCGGGTGAAACAAGCACAATGCTTTTAGTTTTAAATAAAAAAACATTGTGGCTAATTCTATCTGAAACAAACTTCTGAAGCTCCTCTGTTTTTACTTCCTGGTTTCCTAAAATGCGCACATCTGTAACCTGAAAATACGGAGATATAAAAATTAAATAAGCCGCTGCTCCGGCGGTGCATAACAATAAAACTCCGACCCATAAAGATTTGTTTCTCCAGAAGGAATGTTTCGGTTTTAATCGCCTTGTTTTTTTCAGCCGATAAGTCATAGGCTACAATCCCCTTTTTTTTCTTCTAAATGCTTCAAATATGGCGGCCGGCCAATAAGCCCACGAAAGCGGCAAATCCTGCGTCTTGACGTATCCCTTTTGCTCTCCGCCAAAACCCGTCTTAAACAAGGTTAATCCGGCCCAGGGATGGTTTTTGGCGCCGTCGGGCGCTATCCCCCAAAAGTTATATTTTTCGCAGCCCCGCCTTTTTGCTTCTTTTATAATCTCCCACTGCAGAAGATGGGCAACCGGAATTTTGGGGTATTTTAACGATGTCGCCCCGTGGTGGTAATACGCCGCGCCCTGCCAGAAGACTATGATGGCCGATGCTATCAGCTCACCGCGATATTTTCCGTGGAAAACGGCAATTTCGTTATCTAGCCCGCCCGCATCGCCTGACAGCTCAGCGTCTGGCGGGCGAGGCGCGAAGCTCTCAAATTCCCTTTTGATATATTCTAAGGAAAATGGCGTAAAATTATGGCGGCCAACCGTTTCCTTGTGTAGATTATAAAATTTATCTACGTCTTCAACGTTACAACTTTTGATAATTTCAATGTCTTTATTTTTCACCGCCTGCCGTATCAAATAACGGGTGGTCTTGCGCATCCCGGCCAAAAGCCGGTCTTCCGATGGCGTGATATCCAGTTCCCAAGTCACTTCCGGATGCATATGCATAGGAGCGGTTCTAAAACCAAGTTCGCGGAATATTTTTTCGTTTTCTCCGTTCCTTTCCAAAATTGGTGCAATCCGAATAAAGCTAGCACCCTCTTTTTTTGCTATATTTTTGAGTTCGTTTAAAAACGTGTTTAGAATTTGCGATTTAGAATTTTGGATTTGTTTCGGATTTCGGATTTCGGATTTCGGATTTCCGGCAATGCAAAGCATTGTTGGTCCGTGCGGCACAAACAAAAACGTCCCACGTTTTGCTTTCACTCTCACCACTAGCGCAATAGCCACTAAGTCCCCACCATCAAAAATCCCCAACCGCCAAATCTTATCCCCCATTTTTAACTGAAACTCCCCCCAATTCCAGGAATTCAAAAACGTCTTCTCGTCAATATGCGAAAGAAAATTTTCCCATTTCTCTTTGTTTGTAATTTCTTCGGTTTTCACTTGACAATATTAAAACAATATGCTAATATATAGGCAGGAGGTGTAAAGCAATGATGAGGCATCGAATAACGGTACGTGTTACCCGGAAAGGACTCGAGGAAGGCATGCAAAAAGGTGAGATAAGCAACCGCCTCGTGCATGACCTCAATCTTGATGTCTACGACGCGATCGAAGGTGAATTTGTGCTGACTGACAGGCCAGACATTCTCGTAACTTTTATGTATGGAGGCAGATACACGCTCCCTCGATACTGCGTTGAAGTCGTCTCTCACTACGAAACCATTACGAAACCCCGTAGCACCAGGCAAGGCCTTCCATAGCTGGGCCCCCAAGGCGCCAATTCCGAAAAGATGCGGCGCCTTTTATGTTTTCAGAAAGGATTTCAGAAAAGCTACGATTCTGCCGGCCTCCTTTTCAGAAATATTAATATGCGTCGGCAAATTTAATGTTTCTTTTGCCAATTTTTCCGCAACGGGACAACTACCTATTTCGTACCCCATTTTGTCTAATTTTGTGTCGTGTGGCGCAATGGACGTTGTGTACCAATCCCCTATTAAAATATTATTTTTCCAGCATTTTTTGATAACCTCGTGGGCTCGCGGATAACGCACGGGAAAACGTAGAAAAATATGAGAGCCGCCGTTGGAAATGCACGGCAATATAAATTCTGTATCTTTTAGGTTTTTATAATAAAATATCGCCAGTTCCTTACGATGGGCGTTAAATCCTTCCAGTTTTTTAAACTGATGCAACGCCAGCGCGGCGAGGGCATCCGGCATTCTTTT
>Ga0075985_124_pt1 | contig 8381 bp, 7 predicted proteins | sample RifGroA2_FD_68003 | JGI IMG/M metagenome (GOLD analysis project Ga0075985, IMG submission 68003) | Parcubacteria bacterium GW2011_GWA2_47_9 | reverse complement strand
AGATCATCAACAATTCGGCGAAAACCCTCGAAGTCCATGGAAAGTGTGTAGTGAACAGGCTGGCCAATCACCTCCGCAACCACTTCACTCATATAGGCACCGCCCCCACCCGGATATTTCTGCTGCTCACCCAGAGCGAAACCGTTGTTGATCTTACGGTAATAATTTGGGGCACCAAAATCATAAACCAAATCGCGAGGGATGTTGATCAGAGCCAGCGCTTTGGACTCTGTGTCCAAGCTGGCCACCATAATGGTATCAGTAAGCAAACCACCAGGATGATTCTTTCCACCCATGCCGAGCAACAGGAAATTAATGCGACCGTTCTCCTGACCCTTGAGCGGCTTACTGTCATTGGATACGAGGAAACCAAGTTGGTCAATGAGCGGCGTGGCCACAGCTGGCTCAATAATTGTATTGATCGAAGAAAAAGCTTTGTAGGTAAAAAAGGAACCAGTGAAGGTGAAAATGGTAAAAATGTAAACAAAAATTTTCCCCCAAGTAAAAAGACCTTTGCGCTTGGGGGCCTCAGTGATTTTTGGTGCTGTCGACTGCAGCAGATCAACTGCTACTACGCTGCTTTGCTCTGACTTCGGCAGATCGTGCGGCTTATTCTTGGAACTGGTCAATTCGGCTGGCTGGAAACTCGGCTTGTCGCGGCCTCCCTCGGCGTTTTCGCGTTAGGCATTTTCGCGGCAAGCCTTGTTCCATTGCTTGCGCGGGCTTTCTTTTCTCTGCACGATACTCGCACCCCGGCTTATATCGGCGTGGCGGCGGTAATTCAAAACATCGCGTTTTCGTTTTTGTTTGTTTGGGTCTTCGCGTTCCCGAATATTTTCCGGGAAATTTTCGTCAGGATGTTTGATCTCCCGGATATCAATGACGTCGCGATTATCGCGCTTCCGCTGGCAATATCTTTATCCGGCATAATTCAGTTTATTCTGCTGATGGCATTTCTTGGTGTCCGGATTGGCGGCTTGCGGATGAAAGAAGTACGGCGCTCGGCCCAAAAAATTATTGTTGCCGGTTTTGCTTGCGGCGTAGCCGTTTATTTCGCGATTCATCTTGCAACAGGTTTTTTGGACACGCGCACTTTTTTTGGCGTTTTCGGACAGACTGCCGCGGCGGCTATCGCCGGAACGGCGGCATATCTGGCTGCGGCCTATTTCCTTCGCGTGCCGGAATTGGCGGCGATATGGTCTTCCGTTGTTCGGCAGATACCCGGACAGAGCAGAAAGGTTATAGCTTAAGGGTTACAGGATGACTCCAACACAGAGAACAGTTCTCTGTGTTGCGCTATATAATGCATATCAGAAATTTCGTAATCATTTCGCATATTGATCACGGTAAGTCCACGCTGGCGGATCGTTTTTTGGAATTGACCGGAACCGTTCCCAAAAACAAGATGCGCGAGCAATATTTGGATATGATGGAGTTAGAGCGGGAGCGGGGGATTACAATAAAAATGCAGCCGGTCAGAATGAATTATGTTTTGCATTCAGAAGCTTACATTCTTAATTTAGTGGATACTCCCGGGCACGTGGATTTTTCTTACGAAGTTTCGCGGGCGCTGGCCGCTGTAGAGGGGGCAATTCTGCTTGTGGACGCCACAAAAGGCATTCAGGCGCAGACTTTAGCCAATCTTGAGCTGGCAAAAAAACAGAATCTGGTGATTGTTCCCGCGGTAAACAAAATAGACTTGCCGAACGCCCGCGTCCAAGAAACCGCGGCCGAGGTTGCTGCTCTTTTGAGCGTGAGCGAAAAAGACATAATTGCGATTTCCGGCAAAGACGGAACAAATGTTGAGCAATTACTGCACGCTGTCATTAAAAGAGTTCCTGCTCCAGTTTGCAGTGAACTTGCCGAACTGCGCGCTCTTGTCTTTGATTCAAAATACGATTCATTCAAGGGAGTTGTGGCGTATGTGCGTGTGACGGATGGCGAAATAAAAAAAGGGCAGAAAATATTTTTAGCGGCCACGAAAAAAGAGGGCGAGGCGAAAGAAGTTGGATATTTTATTCCGCAATTGGCGGCTCAGGAAACATTGTCCGCGGGAGAAATAGGATACATTGCTACCGGAATTAAGGAACCCGGAGGCGTTAGGGTAGGCGATACGATAACTTTTTTTCCCGCCGGCCGCGAGGTTCAGCCTTTGCCCGGTTACAAAGAACCGAAACCGGTTGTTTTCGCCAGCTTTTATCCCGAAGACGCGAGTCAGCACGACGAGCTTAAAGTCGCGCTGACGGAATTGAAGCTTCAGGACCCGGCGTTTATGTTTGAGCCGGAAAGCCAGGAAGCGCTCGGGCGCGGTTTCCGCTGCGGTTTTCTGGGTACCCTGCACATGGAAATAGTTTCAGAGCGCCTGCGCCGCGAATTTCATGTTCCGCTGGTGGTTTCCTCGCCCTCGGTAATGTACAAAATTATCAACAAAAAAGGAGAAGAGCGTTGGGTGTATTCAGCGAGCGAATGGCCGGACCGGTCGTATATTCAGGAGATACAGGAGCCCTGGGTGCAGATAGAAATCTTAACTCCCTCTTCGTATCTCGGGCGGATAACCGAACTGCTGGGAGAATTTCCCGGAAAATATCTTGAAAGAAAACATTTGGGATACGACGCATCACTTAGCGAAAAAATAATTATTGCTTACGAAATGCCCTTGCGCGAGATGATAAAAGATTTTTACGGCAAACTGAAAGGAGCCACGCAGGGGTACGCTTCCATGAATTATGAAATGAAAGATTGGCGCGCCGGCAACCTTGTAAAGCTGGAAATTCTTGTTGCGGGCAAAAAAGAAGAGCCGTTTTCCCGCATAGTTCCCGAAAGCCAGGCGTTTTTTGAGGGCAGGGCGCTGACGCGCCAGTTAAAAGAGGTTATTCCGCCTCAGCAATTTTCGGTGGCGCTTCAGGCATGTTTGGGCGGGAAGGTAATAGCCCGCGAAACCATCAGGTCTGCCGGCAAAGACGTTATCGCGCCGCTATACGGAGGAGACTATACGCGCAAAAGAAAACTTCTGGAGAAACAGAAAAAGGGCAAAAAAGAATTAAAAGCGAGAGGGGAGGTGCGGATACCCCAAAGAGTTTTTCTGGAGATAATAAAAAAGCGCTAGAGCGCCCTAGGAGTTTCTCTCGGGTAAAAAAAGTGATAAAATAAAATATCGCTAATACAGGGGTGCGACTAAAAACAGCACCATGCTTAAAGCCACCAGCGATACTAGGAAAATCCAGACTATTTTTACTATTTTTTGGGATTTCATACGGTTTGTAATTTAATTTGTCCCACGAATTTATGTTATCACGCTCGGCAAGATTTACAAGCAGGAGGCGTCAAGCCGTTTTTTACCCGGCGCTGGGAATTATGTTTTTGCTGGGAATTGCCGGTTTTCTACTATATTCCAACGCGCACCTGTATAAAAGAGGAACGGATTTTGCCGGCCAGGCTGGACTTTTGCAGGCGGAAGTTGTTAAGCTTGAGCGGCAGAATGAAGAACTGCAAAGCCGTTTAGCTAAAACCAATACCCAAGAATATCTTGAAAAAGCGGCGCGGGAACGGATGAATTTAAAAAAGCCGGGGGAAGAGGTGGTAGCGGTAATTGCGCCGAAAGAAAAGGATGATGGGCAAAAAAAGCTGGAAGAAAAAAGTATTTGGCGTAAAATTTGGGAAAAAATAGAATCTCTGGCTGGCGATTAACCGCGGGTGTCGTATAACGGCTATTATGACTCCTTCCCAAGGAGTAGACGGCGGTTCGACTCCGCTCACCCGCTTACTTAGTGGTAGCGTAGCTGTTTCGCTAGCCCCGTTAGAAATGCCGATGTAGCTCAGCGGTAGAGCAACTGTTTCGTAAACAGTAGGTCGTCGGTTCAAATCCGACCATCGGCTCCATTTTTCAAGCGAGCATGCACTAAAATCAAGGGTTTAACCCCCTTTGTTTTTTCGCCAGCTGCGTGTTAAACTAAAAAGCGATGGCGGATTTGTTCGCTAGAATTGAAGAAGCGCAATTAAAGCTCCAGCGGGCGCTGGACCGCCTTTGACTACGGCAAAAAGATAAAAGAAATTAAAAGGCTGGAAAGGGAGATAACGGCGCCGAATTTTTGGCAAGATCGCGAAAAATCCAGAAAGATTACCCAAGAACTCGCCGGCCTGAAAGAGGAAGTTGCTTACGAAGAAGTTCTACAGAAAGAGATAGCCGAACTGAAAGAATTGGCGAAAATGGCGGGGGAGGACACTGCTTTGCGGGGCGAGATTGAGGAGAAACTCGGAAGCGCTGGAAAAAAAATTGAGCGCGAAGAATTCAAGGTTTTTCTTTCGGGGAAGTACGATCGCGGCAATGCTGTTCTTTCAATATATTCGGGAGCCGGCGGGCAGGACGCGCAAGACTGGGCGGCGATGCTGTTAAGGATGTATGAACGGTATTGCGCCTATAAAGGTTTTAAATCAAAAGTTCTTCATACCGCTTTCGGCGAGCCAAGCCCCGAAGGATATATCGGCATAAAATCGGTTACAATGGAGGTTAGGGGGCCTTACGGATACGGTCTTTTGCGCGGCGAAAACGGAGTGCATCGTTTGGTGCGGATTTCTCCATTTTCCGCGCAGAAGCTCCGTCATACCTCTTTTGCGCGCGTTGAAGTTTTGCCGCAATTCAGCAAGGACGAAATTGCCAAAGAAATTGAAATTCGGCCCGAGGATTTAAGAATAGATACTTTTCGCGCTTCGGGGCCCGGCGGCCAGTATGTTAACCGCAGGGAATCCGCGATACGGATAACGCATCTGCCAAGCGGTATTACGGTTTCATGCCAGTCGGAAAGATTGCAGGGGCAGAATCGCGAGACGGCAATGCAATTGCTCTATGCCCGAATTTACCAGACGAAACTTCAGGAAAAAACAAAAGAACAGGCCAAACTGCGCGGCAAATCAATTTCCGCCGAATGGGGCAGCCAGATACGGTCGTATATTCTTCAGCCCTATAAACTTGTAAAGGATTTGCGCACCAAAGTTGAAACCTCGGATGTTGAAGGGGTCCTTGACGGCAAGCTGGATAATTTTATAGAAGAAGAGATAAAAATCATAAAACCGGAAACCTAAATGATTTCTTTCCGCGATGTAACAAAAATATATCCTCCGGAAACGCAGGCCCTGAAAGACGTATCGTTTGAGGTACAAAAAGGGGAGTTTGTTTCGGTAGTGGGGAGATCCGGAGCCGGCAAGACGACCTTGTTAAAGCTTCTTATCGGCGCGGAAAAACCCACCGCCGGGCAGATTTTCTTTGACAATCAGGATGTGCACAGGTTGTCTTTGGATCAGCTGGCCGGTGCCCGACGCAGAATAGGAATGGTGTTTCAAGACTACAAATTATTGCCGTCCCGCACTCTTTACGAAAACATCGCATATATATTGGAGGTTATAGGCGCATCCGATGAGGAAATAGCCGAAGAGGTCCCGCAGGTCCTTGAGTTGGTTGGTTTGGAACAAAGGGCAAATCACTTTCCGCGCCAGCTTTCCGGGGGCGAGCACCAGCGAGCCGCGGTGGCAAGAGCGATTATTCACCGGCCGGAACTTCTCCTAGCCGATGAGCCGACAGGGAATCTTGATCCGTATCACACCAAAGATGTTGTTCATCTTCTTCAAAAGATAAATGAAATGGGAACTGCGGTTATTTTGGCCACGCACAACCGCGAAACGATAAACTCTCTGAAAAGGCGCGTAATAACGTTGGAGGAGGGGAAGCTCATTCGCGACGAGCAAAAAGGCAAATTTATTTTGTAACTACAAAATATGGCGCTAACATCATTCAAACGGATATTCAGGCAGAGCCTTTTAAACATCCGCCGCCAGGAAAGCGTCAGCGTGGCCGCTATTTTAATTTTAGTGATTACGTTGACGCTGATTGCTTTGCTTTTTGTTCTGCGGGGATTAACGCTGCAAACGATTCATTCCCTGCAGGATCAAATTGATGTCAGCGTTTATTTCAAAGAAGACGTTGCCGAAGAAAATATTTTTGCCACCCAAGACGAGCTTAAAAAACTTTCCGAAGTGAAAGAAGTAAAATACGTATCTCCGGATGAAGCCCTGGAGCAGTTCCGCGAAAAATACAAAGAAGATCCGGCTGTGATGGAATCCCTGGACGAAGTCGGCAAGAATCCTTTGTTGGCGGCGTTAAACGTAAAAGTGTGGGAGCCGCCGCAATACGAATCGGTGGTTAATTTTCTTAAAGCAAGCTCGTTCAGCGATTTTATTGAAAGTATTGATTACAGCCAGAACAAGGCGGTTATTGAGCGTCTTTTCCAGATAACTTCCGGAGTTACGCGCTGGGGTCTGGGAGTTAGCCTGGCGCTTGGCCTGATGGCGGCGCTGTTAATTTTCAACACGGTTCGCATCGCTATTTCCGGCACGCGGCAGGAAATTAAAGTGATGCATCTTGTGGGCGCGGACCGCCGTTTTCTGATGGGGCCTTTTATGGTACAGGGGGCAATTATAGGATTTATCGCCGTGGTTATTACGCTTTTGTTTTTAGCCATTATTTCTCTCGCGATTGGCTCCCGGATTTCCGCGTTCACCGCCGGCTTCCATCCTTTTAAATATCTCCTTTCAAACTTCTGGATGATTTTCGGCGCACAGCTTCTGGTGGGTGTGGGAATCGGCGTCGTCTCCAGCTGGCTTGCCGTGCGAAAATATTTGAGGTGAAAAAAAATTACCTTTGCCGGGTCTTCTAACGGTAGGAATGCGGACTCTGAATCCGTCAATCTTGGTTCGAATCCAAGCCCGGCAGAGCAAGGCGGAAGTATCGAGTGACCAGGACGGGTCAAGAAACGCTCGATGGTTCCGCGATCTCCCCAGTTACGGCATACCGGCTGAGCGCCGTATCCAGAACGAAAAACCGCCCCAAAAGGCGGTTTTTCGTTGGACAGAATCGTATATTTTTGAGATATTCAATGTAATGGAACAACTTTCTAAAGCAGAACTCAAGGAGTTAAATGTTCGTCTGAGACAAATCCGTGTAACCATTAAGGAGTTAGACGAGTTTTTGGCCACCCGTCCGCATATTTATCGAAGTCTTCGTGGCCATTGTTTTGAAGTGTGGTTTGACCGAGTGATTTCCGAGGCTGATTATAATATAACGAAAATCGGGGGCGATACGGTACACGATAGAAAGCTGAACGGCAAAACACTTCAGCTAAAAACATTTTATATAAGGGGTAGTCCGGAGAAGGGCCGTATCGTTCAATTTAGGATGCACAAGACGCACGGAAGCGAACGCTATCCGGATGCATTATATTTACCAAGGGAGTTTGCCGATTTCTTTGTGGGCCTTCATCCAAATGGGCATGTAATAATATGTCCAAGAAATAATATGCCTAAACGAGGAGAGGTTAACCCAAAGTTAAAATATCCAGAATATATAGCCGACTCGACACCGTTTCCGTGGGATACGGAATGGCTGGATAGATATGATTTATTGGGCGTTCGTTTTAAATCGGGGGTACCCACCGTTTCCAATAGGCACAAAGGGAAATTGTTTCCGAAGCTCGAAAAAGTGATAGGGTTTTCCGATTACGAGATTGTGAAATCACTAATAAGCCCGGAGAATTTTCGTATGTGGCAACAACTCATCGTGGGATCCATTCGAGAATATCATTTCGAAAAATTCGCAAGTAAATTAAAAATTAAACTTTTACACCCGAAAGTATTGAATAGTGCGAGAACGAGCAATAAGGTAGATTATGTCTTAAAAGATATGAAACGTATACAGGTTAAGGGTGTTACAAAATCACTCTGTCGTGACGATAAAATTGGGTGCGAAACTTTCGGCTCCCACAGTCATATACCAACGCGTCTTTATAAAAAATCAGACTTCGACATTTTAACTATAGTGATAGACCCAGGGACTATTCCGGCGGCAACCGCAAAGAAACGCGGTATACCAGCGGATGATTATAATTTCATCTTTTTTAAGATGCAGGATTTACCCTCTCATCCTCGATCCAAAGAATGGGGCGAGAAGTATATAATGCCCAGATTCTTTTTTGATGCGAGAAAGGCAAGATTTAATGACCCCAGTGTTTTGTTAAAGAGTTTCAAATAAATTTCCGGATCCGATCCTATAGTTTGTGATTACCAATTCGTGCCCCTGGTTTCTTTTCTTGTTTTTAAGATTTGCTGTATTGTAGAACCATTTCAGTCGATAGAAATTAAAACCATTATAAAGCTGACGAATAAATTGGTTGTCGTCGTAAGAAAGGAAAAACTTAAATTTTGTCTTTTTCAACACCTTAGCCAGTCTTATATGGTCTCCACCTAAGAAGCTGTGGGTATATGCTCTTTTTTGATCCGCTTGGTAATAAGGGGGGTCTAAATATATTAAAACAGATGTATTGGTAGATTCTGCA
>Ga0075985_132_pt1 | contig 8869 bp, 8 predicted proteins | sample RifGroA2_FD_68003 | JGI IMG/M metagenome (GOLD analysis project Ga0075985, IMG submission 68003) | Parcubacteria bacterium GW2011_GWA2_47_9 | reverse complement strand
GAACTCCACTATCGCCAGCTCCAGCGGGAGCTGGGGTATCGGCGCGTATTTTGTTTTGTTTTCGGCTTCCAGAAACAATTCAAGCACGCGGCGCAGGTTGTCCTCGGAAAAATTAACTACTTGCGCCCGCAAAGTTTTTTCCTCGTCCGGCGTCAGTCCCGTGATAACGGGGCTGCTGAAATCCGGATTTATTTTCAGCAAAAGCCCCTGATGCAGATAATGCACCGCGGCTTTCGCGAAATCCTGGGGATCGCGGCCTCGCTCCAAAATGCCGTTCAAAAACGCTATTGATTCCGCCAATTTTTTCTGGCTTATCAAATCAACCAACTGCCCTACCACCTGCGTATCCACCAAGCCCAGCAGATCACGAATATCCTGAGCGTCCGTCTTCTTTTTTCCAAGAGCAGCGGAAAACGTTATCACCTGCCCGAGCAGACTTTCCGCGTCGCGGATTGAACCGCCTGATTGCGCGGCTATCAGTTCCAGCGCCGGTTTTCCCACATTGGCTTTTTCCTGCGCCACCAGCCATTCCAGGCGTCCGACAATTTCTTTTAAATTAAGCTTTCTAAAATCAAACTTCTGGCACCGCGACATAATAGTGGGAATCATTTTGTGAATTTCCGTGGTTGCCATTATAAACATCGCGTGCGCCGGCGGCTCCTCCAAAAGTTTTAGCAATGCGTTTGCCGCTTCCTTGGTAAGCTGGTGGGCTTCGTCAATGATAAATACTCTCTTTTGCAGGCGCGCCGGCACAAAACGCGCTCCTTCGCGGAGTTCCCTTATTTCGTCTATGCCGCGGTTGGACGCCGCGTCCAGTTCCAGAATATCCATCGCGCCTCCCCTGTTGATTTCTTCGCAGGCCGGGCATTTATTGCAGGCCTCGGCTCCCTTCCTGTTTTCGCAGTTGACCGCCTTTGCAAGCAAACGCGCGATAGTTGTTTTACCCGATCCCCTAGGCCCGGCAAACAAATAGGCATGCGAAACCAATCCCATTTCAAGCGCGTTCGTGATGGTTTGCACAACATGCTCCTGGCCCACGACCTCGGCAAAGGTCCCGAGGGCGCGAAGTTCCAGACCATGGACAGCGAAACCGCGGCAAGCGCGCCCACGTTAGCCCAAAGTTCCTTCGTCAGACCGAATTGGGGACCCACAAAATTAACTACCAGCGAAGCCAATCCCACATTAATTCCAAAACCTGTAACGCTTACCAGCAAAAATTGGATAAACTCTTTTCCCGTGGCGGTACCCTTCCCGCGAAAAGTCCAAAACTTATTCCAAAAATAAGAGTTTATTACCGCGAGCGAAAAACTGGCGCCCTTAAAAACGGTAAAAGGCAGTCCTTCCGCTATGCCAGAAATAAAAATTAAAAAATTAAGTATGCCAAGGTCCATCAGCGTGTTCAAAATCCCGACCAAACCGAATTTCGCCACTTGCCATAAAACCGAAATTTTCTTGCCGATGAAAAACGCAACCGAAAGCCCGGCAAGCGACAAAATCGGCAGAACAACGGGCAAAGCCCAAACAAGAGGCAGATCAACCCTAAGATTCTTAAAAACCGCCAGAATAAGCCACGCGCAAACCTCCCCGATAACCAAAGCGGCCAGCATGTCGCTTTTTTTCATGCCGCCCGACGAAACCTCACCGGATGTATTTTCCATTGTGTAATATGAATCCCCGCAGTTTTAGGTTATTTCAGCAGGGTTCATTAAGTGACAATAGCATAAAATCTGCTAGAATAAAAACGCATGATTAAGCTGTGCAATTCTCTATCCCGCAAAAAGGAGCCGTTAAAACCGCGGAAAAACGGCGCGCTCAATCTTTTTGTCTGCGGGCTGACGGTTTACGATTTTTCGCACGTGGGGCACGCCAGAACCTATATTGTTTTTGACATGGTCGTAAAATATCTGCGCCAAAAAAAGTACAAAGTTTTTTATCTGCAGAACATAACGGATGTGGACGATAAAATAATACAGCGCGCGAGAGAACTCAAACAAAATCCCAAGGATTTGGCGCGGGAATTTGAAAAGGAATATTCGTGGGACATGAAAGCGTTGGGAGTGAACAGCGTTTCAAAATACGCGCGGGCGACGGAACATATAAAAGAAATTATTTCGCAGATAAAGCGGCTTCTCGCGGCAGGATACGCCTATGAAACAACCGATGGTATCTATTACGACATCTTAAAATTTAAGGACTACGGCAAATTGTCGCATCGCACAACCTTACAGGCGGAAGACGCCGTATCGCGAATAGACGAATCGGTCAAAAAAAAGCATAAAGGCGACTTCGCTTTGTGGAAATTCTCTCCGCCGGAAGACTCGCAGGCTTACGGGCAGGACGAACCGCGCTGGCCGAGTCCTTGGGGTAAAGGCCGGCCCGGCTGGCACATTGAAGATACCGCCATTACCGAAAAATATTTCGGGTCGCAATACGACATTCATGGCCGTTAGCGGCGAAAAAATGTCAAAGTCGCTGGGAAACTTCATAACCATTCGCGACTTTTTGAGGACTCATTCGCCGCGCGTTTTGCGGCTTATGGTGCTGAAGTCGCACTACCGCTCCCCTATTGATTATTCCGAAAATGCCATCAGGCAAACTGAACAGGAATTACGGCGTTTGGACGAATTCACGGAAAAATTGGCGAAACTGAAGTCCAGAAAAGACGGCGTACAGGCCAATCTGATGAAAATTCAGATTGCCAAAACGAAAGGCGCTTTTGACGCAGCCATGGAAGATGATTTCAATACACCAAAAGCCCTCGCCGCCATTTTTGCGCTGGTCCATCGCGGCAATTCCCTGCTGGCGAAAAATGAGATGAGAACTGCAGCCGCTAAAGAAATGCGCGAATTTTTGGCGGAAACCGACGGTTTTTTGCAATTTATTTTCTGGGGCAAACAAAGGAAAGAAAAAATTCCCGAAGAAATTTTGCGCCTGGCAAAAGAACGGGGAAAATATCGCCGGAGAAAAGACTGGCAAAAAGCCGATGAGATACGAAAACAAATTTCAGTCCTGGGCTATCGGATTGAAGACACCGCGGGGGGACACGAAATAAAAAAGAATTGAAAAGGCGCCTCCGAAGAGACGCCTTTTTCTTAGTTCTTATCGCCGGTCATAAACGCCTCCATATGCGTACCAATACGCATACCCCACAATTCCGGTTATTCCGACGATGCACGCGGAACCGGCTCCGTAAAAAGCGGCCGCAAGAACCACTTGACCCGCTGAATCTGCCGCAACGGCAATAAAGAACGAGCCGACCGCCATTCCAGTAAGGACAGAAAGCGCCGTCCATGCCAGAAACGTTTGGGTGCACACCACATCGTTGATAAGCTTGTCCATCAGCTCTCCCAGCCTTTTCATTTTACCTACCTCCTTTTTATGTTGTTATACTGAAAAGGTGCTTACCGCCCATGCTACCATTTTGCAATCAATATGTCAATGGTTGCGCGGCGTGCAGGCTTCTTATATAGTTAAATTGATGTCCCTAGAAACCGCTCGCAATTCAGAGCTTTTGGAAAAACTGCCTCCGCAAAACCTTGAGGCGGAACGTTCTTTGCTTGGAAGTTTAATGCTGGATAGAAACGCCATCGTTAAGGTGGTGGATTTTTTGGAGCCGCGCGACTTTTATAAAGCGACTCATCAGGAAATATACCAAGCGATACAGGACCTTTTTTCCCGAGGAGAACCGATTGACCTGCTTTCAATTTCTTCGCGGCTTCAAGAGCTTGGAAAGCTTGAGGCCGTGGGCGCGAATGCTTATTTGGCGGAGTTAATCAACTCCGTGCCTACCGCTTTTCACGTTTTCAACTACGCGAAAATCGTGCAGAAAAAAAGAATTCTGCGCGACCTCATCGGAGCGAGTTACGAAATCGGAAGATTGGGATACGCCGAGGAGGAAGATCCGGATGTGCTTCTGGACGAAGCCGAACGAAAGATATTCAGCATCGCCCAAAAATCTCTTAACCAGAAATTCGTCGTGGTAAAGGAAATGCTGGGCGAGGCCTTTGAGCGGCTTGACCGGCTCTCAAAGCACGACGGCAACCTGCGCGGATTGCCGACCGGTTTCGCGGATTTAGACAATATGCTTGCGGGATTTCAAAAATCTGACCTGATAATCCTGGCTTCCAGGCCCAGTCTGGGAAAATCATCTTTGGCAATAGACATCGCCCGCAACGTCGCCTTAAATCACAAGGTGCCCGTCGGCATATTCAGTTTGGAAATGTCAAAAGACCAGATAGTTGACCGCCTTATCTCGGCGCAGGCCGGAATTGATTTATGGCGGCTGAGAACCGGCAAACTGCGCCACCAGGAAGGCGATAATGATTTTCAAAAGATACAAGAGGCCCTGGGCGAACTTTCTGAAACTCCAATATATATAGATGACGCGGCAAGCGCGAATATTCTGCAAATGAGAGCAATGGCACGAAGACTGCAGGCGACGAAAGGATTAGGCCTGATAATAGTTGACTATCTGCAGTTGATGGAACCGCGCAACGCGATGGCCAACATGGTGCAACAGATGACCGAAGTTTCAAGGGCCCTGAAATCTTTGGCGCGCGAATTAAACATTCCGGTGCTCGCCCTTTCCCAGCTGTCGCGCGCGGTGGAACAGCGCACGCCGCAGATTCCAAGGCTTTCCGACCTTCGCGAGTCGGGCGCTATTGAGCAGGATGCCGACGTCGTCCTATTTATTCACCGCGAAGAAAAATACAGGCCGGACACCGAACGGAAAAACATAGCCGATATTATCATAGCGAAACACCGCAACGGACCCGTGGGAAAAATTGAACTTTTCTTTAACGAACGTTGCGCGACTTTCCGCGCCCTCGCCAAAGAAGAACGGTTTGGAGATGGTGGCGATTTTGATATCGTATAACATTCCGCTCGCCAAATTGTTTTTCGCGAGGCTTGCGTTCGCAAATGCATTTCGGAGCCCCGCCTGCGTGGCCGAAGCCACTTCGGCGAGGCGTAGGCCCGCCAGCATGGTTTCCGCCGAAGGCGGAATGGCGGGGCGAGCACTGAGCGGGTCCCGAACGCTGGTTCGGGAAACCGCGTCAAGTTGCGAATGCATGCCCAGCGAATAAACAGCGGCTTCATTTTATGTACCCCCTTGCCATTCAACGTTTAATTGATATCTTTTCTAAATTCCCCACCGTTGGGCCGCGAACCGCAGCCCGTTTTGTTTTTTACCTGCAGGAGCTTCCGAAAGAAAAAATAGACGAACTCGTAAAAGCGATTCACGAATTAAAAGAAAAAATACATCCCTGCGCGTTTTGCTTTACTCCTTTCCAGCAGGAAAACAAAGAGCGGCTATGCCCCATCTGTTCCGACCCCCGGCGCGACAAAACCGCTCTCTGTATTGTGGAGCGCGAAACCGATTTGGAGGCGCTGGAAAAAACAAAAAAATATAAAGGGCTTTATTTTATTCTCGGTGGAACGGTCGCTAAATTAAGGAAACGGGATTTCGCGGCCCTGCGCTTCAAAGAACTGCAGGAGCGCGTTGTTCATCCCGAAAATTTCGGTTTTGCCGGCTCCCAATTCAAAGAAATCATCGTCGCGACAAACGCCACCGGCGAGGGCGAGGCCACCGCGCTTTATTTGCAGCGAACTTTGGCGCCATTAAAAATAAAGATAACGCGCCTTGCGCGCGGCCTGCCCTTGGGCGGAGAATTGGAATACGCCGACGAGGAAACCTTATCGTCCGCGCTTGACAACAGAAGGTAATTCTGTAAATCAAAGAGCGCCGTTTTACGGCGCTCTTTTTTGACCCCTGAATCGCGCAACTTAAGCGATTTTTGTTATTTCCACCTCGGTAAATGGCTGCCTGTGGCCCTTTCTTTTTTTATATCGGGTTTTTGATTTGTATTTGAAAACAATTACTTTTTTGCCCTTCCCCTGCCGTAAAACTTTCCCGGTCACTTTCGCGCCTTCCACCAGGGGCGCGCCGATTTCAACCTTATTTTGTTTTTCCAACACTAAAACTTCGGAAAGAACAACCTCTTTCCCTTCCGCAACATCAAGTTTTTCTATTCTTATTTTTTGCCCGGGAGAAACTATATATTGTTTCCCGCCGGTTTTAATGACCGCTAACATATCCTCTATTCTATACAAAATACTGAATTAATCAAGTCCGTTGAAGACTTTGCGTTAACATCGGGTAGGCCGTGGGTGATGCTCCGCACCAGACTGGTGCGGAGCTGGCGGCTGACGCAGGGTCTTCAACGGACGGCCCCGGCGCTCATTCTTCCTCCGTTTGCGGCCGGTCAAGCGAAAGCGCCTCAACTTCGTTTGATTCGCCGGTAATCCTCATAACGTCTTTGTCTATTTTTCCGAATTCCTTATAGGCGGTATTGTAGGTATTAACGGCCGTGCCCAAATGCGCGCCGAGTTTTTGCATATATGTCTCATAGCTTCCGATGTGCCGGACCAAATCCTCCACCCGTTTTCGTATTTCCTTTGCCGACTCCTCAATCTGCAAAGCACGAAGCCCCTGCAACACGGTCTGCAGATAAGCCATAAAAGAAGTCGGAGAAACAATAATCACCCGTTTTTCCCTAAAAGCATACTGCACCAAGTCCTGCGCCTCCAACGTCCCAACTTTGTTTACCAGCAAATCGTAAAACACGGCTTCCGAAGGAATAAACATAAAGGCGAATTCCATTGTCCCCTCTTTTGGCTTAACGTATTTCGCGGTTTCGTCTATGCGGTTTTTCAGGTCCTGGCGAAACGCTTTTTCAAAGCGCTCTCGCGCTTCCGGATTTCTTGTTTCGGCCAGCCGGTTATAATTTTCCAGAGAAAACTTTGAATCAACCGGAATAATTCTTTCCTTAACGAAAATGACCGCGTCCACTATGCTTCCATCCTTAAAAGGATACTGCATCTGATACGTGCCCGGCGGCAAAACATTTTTTAACACCGTTTCCAGATAATACTCGCCCAGCACGCCCCGTTGTTTAGGGTTCTGCAAAATATCTTCCAGGCTCTGAAGCTGTTCGGCGAAATTGACAACCTGGCGGTTTGTCTCATCTAATCTGGTTAATTTCTCCGTTATATCCGCTATAATGCGGGCCGACTTATCAGACTGCTGCTGAAACATTTTGACGGAATCCCCCAGCCTATTATCCAAAACTCCGCGGAGCTCCTGGATCTGTTGTTGAAGCATAAGCATGCTGGAAGGATTATCCTGTTTTCTTCCTCGCCAAAACAAAAAAAAGAGAATTCCGAGAAAAATTATATCCGTTAGAATAAAAGTAATGGTAACTATGGACGGCATACGTTAACCCTTATGATATAGTATTTTACGGGCATCTCAAGCCCCGCAATGGCAAAACAATATTTCAAACGCCACAAAGGCAATATAAAGCCCCAACAGCACAAAGGCTTCTCTTCGGGTAATCCTTTTCCCGGTCCGCGCGGCGATGTAAAAAAGTATGGCGGCCAAAACCAGAAAAATTCTTGCGGTTACGAAAGCCGAGAAACCGTCTAGCCTTATGGGATGAATAAGCACAACTATGCCCAAAACTAAAGTGGCCGGCACAATAACGCTACCCATAAGATCCCCCAAAATCATTTCCGTCTTCCCCTTCTTCGCAGAAGAAATCGCAAAGTATATTTCCGGCAAGGAATTCCCAAGCCCGATAATCAAAATCCCTATCACCGGAAGCGGAACGTTAAGCGCCTGGGCGAACAAAGTAGAAGAGGCAACCACGCCTTGGGCGCCAAATACCAATAAAAGAAGCCCTACGGCCGCCCGGCCTAAATCCTTCATAAATCCCTTGAATGCTTTCAGGGGCGGTTGCGGATCGATACCGTCATAGGGTTTTTTAAAACGCTCTCCTTTTGAAAAAAGCCAGCAAATATAAAGCAAAAACGCAAATATCAAAACTAAACCGTCCGGCCGGCTAAGTTCCCCGTCAAGAATCAGCAAAAGAGGCAGAATGGCGATAGCCGAACTCCATAAAGCGCTGGCCCTTGAAGTTCCTTCGGAAGGAAGAATAACGCGGGAAAGCAATATCACGAGCGCAACTGCAAGCGAAAGATCTACGACGTTTCCGCCCACCACGTCCCCGAAGGAAAGCTCCGGAATGCCCTTGAGGGCGGCTGTGATCCCCAAAACGAAATTGGGCAAAGAGGCCGCAAAAGCTATCAAAAAGAAGCCGACCACAAATTCTCTCCAGCCCAGATATTTGGCAATTCTTGACAGCGTATCCACAACCAAAGGGCCCGAAAGGGAAAGAGCAAAAAGGGAGACGATGAAAATTAAAAAATAATAGATCATACGGCTTTTTTGTCTTTCATTATGAAATAACTCTTTGCGACTTCAATTAATATTACATTAAATACGCCGAATCCTCCAAGCAAAATCCAATCGCCGAAGCTTAATGGCACCGTTTTCAGCATAACCTGCAGAACGGGAACATAGACGGCTCCGACCAGCATAACGACCCCCACCAGCCAACCTAAAATCAATAATTTATTTGAAAACGGATTTATTTGCCAGACATTCTTTTTCAGACTCTTGCAGGAAAACATATAAAACAATGATGCTATCGCCAGACCCACAAACATCATGGTCTGTATATACTGGTGATTGGCGGCGCCGAATTGCGCGAAAAGCCACAGGAATATGCCGAAAAGCGTCAGGTCCGTTATTACGCCGATGATGAAAATTATCACCTTCATCTGACGGGTAATTAGAGGGGCCGAGCGCCTTTCGGGTTGGCGCTCCATAACATCTTTTTCTGTTTGCTCAAAAGCCAAAGCAAGCCCCGGCAAGCCGTCTATAAGCAGATTAACCCATAGAATCTGCGCGGCGCCGACGGGCAAAGGCAATCCCAGTAATATGCTGCCGCCAACCAAAATACTTTCG
>Ga0075985_139_pt1 | contig 10664 bp, 10 predicted proteins | sample RifGroA2_FD_68003 | JGI IMG/M metagenome (GOLD analysis project Ga0075985, IMG submission 68003) | Parcubacteria bacterium GW2011_GWA2_47_9 | reverse complement strand
TCCGTCATATTTTTTGGCAAGCGGTCTTTACCATAAATCAGTAATACCGTCACGATCCTATCTTTATTAGACAGGGAAAAAATGACTCTATTCCCAGATGCCTTGGGCGACATTTGAGTGCCAGCAACGGCAAAATCTAACTTATAGAGTCCCACATTTTCGCCAAGAGGTTTCAAAAAATCTATCAAAGTGGTGCGCTGTACTGCATAAGCTCTTTTCAAAGTTGATGCGATAGTTTTTTTAGTCTCTATCCACCCTTTAGGATATTTCCGTACAAAAACTTTCTCGTAGTAGCGGAACGACGCAGTCCCAAACTCAACCTGAAAAATAATATCCAATATGGTCATACCAAGAAAGTAGTCCATAAGAGCACAATTGTCAAAAAGTTTCACTAAATGACATTTTTTAGAAGATTTCAGCCAAAAAAGTAAAATACATTGACTTTCCCTTAACTTTCCCTTATACTTAGCTTATACTACGAGCACTATGATGAACCTTCTCACAAAGTTACGAAAAGACTCAAGGATGTCCCAAGAAGATCTGGCAAACAAGCTGAACTTGTCTAGACCTACGCTGGTATCTATTGAAAAAGGCGATCGAGACTTAACTATCTCAGAGCTGAAGACGCTAGCTCTCATTTTTGACCTACCTCTTGAATTTCTCATAAGCGAAATGGAGCATCCTAAAGGGGAGTTACCAGCCACCCATCCAAGCAACTGGATCAAATTTTTAAATCTGGTGCTGGCGTGCATAAAATATGGGGCCGGAGAAGATGGGAAAATTATTGAAGTGATTGATACTAATGAGTCACTGACAACAGAAAACAAAGGCGGCGCTATCCTTATATCATTGATAGAACAACCCAGCGAATCAGCCTTTACCAAAGAAGAGCTAGACTTAATAAAAGCCATATGTAAAAAATGGAAACACAAAAAAACTCAAGAAATCGTAGAATTCACACATAAGCAAATTCCTTGGTCCGTGTGTAAAGACAGAGAGGCCATCCCCTACGAACTCATTAACATGGAAGAACCGGAAAACATTTTGCCTGGCAGTGGGAAGACGCGGAGCCGGATATCATCATCCTCGGAAAATTCCTGGGCGGCGGGCTTTATCCGGTGTCGCTTGTGGCAGGCAACGCGGAGGTTCTGGACGTTTTTGATCCGGGAGAAGACGGTAGCACGTTTTCGGGTAATCCCCTCGCTTGCGCGGTGGCGCGCGAGGCGCTCCGCGTGCTTCAAGAAGAACGGCTTGCCGAAAAAGCTCTGCTGATGGGAACGTATTTTCTCGGGGAACTGAAGAAAATATCAAGCCCGTTTATAAAAGAGGTGCGGGGTAAAGGGTTGTTGATCGGCATTGAACTGCGCGCCGGGGCCGGAGGGGCGCGCCGATTCTGCAATCGTTTAATGGAGGCGGGCGTCCTCTGCAAAGAAGCGCACAAAAACGTTATTCGTTTGGCCCCGCCGCTGAATATTGATCAGTGTCATCTGGATTGGGCGCTGGCAAGAATAGAAAGGGCGCTAAAGGAGTAAGAAAATGAGAGTTTTAATGTGTCCGCCCGCGTACTATAAGATTCCCGCCAAAGAAAATGTTCATATGGATTCGCGCGTACAGCCGAATCCTCATCTTGCTTGGCTTCAGTGGTTGACCGTTCGCAATCTCCTGGAAAAGTTTGGCGTGAGAGTTTTTGAAATGGAACCGCAGCCTCATCTTTACAGTATGGTTTTCGCCGCTAACGGCGGATGGGGCAGATATAACGAAAGGCGCAGGCGAAGCGAAGTCGTGCTCGCAAATTTCCTTAATCCTACGCGGCAGGGCGAAAAAGAATATTACCTCCGCTGGCTCAGACGGCTCGGCTCGGTCGTATACGAACTGCCCGAACACATAGTTTTTGAAGGGCAAGGAGACGTGATAACGACAAGCCAAGGATACGTAATGGCTTACGGGATCCGTTCCAGTCCGGAAGCGCCTGAATACGTACAGAGGCTTTTGGAACTGAAAAAGCCGACTATTCAGGTTTGCATAACCGATGAAAGGTTTTATCATTTAGATACCTGTATGTGCAGCTTGCGGTTTAAGAACGCCCTCGTGTATTATCCTGGAGCATTTGATGAACCCAGTCTGGCTAGAATCCGACAGCTTAACTTAATACGCTATGAGATTTCCGAAGCGCTTGCCATCCGCTTCGTGTGCAACAGTGTATTTGTGGGAAACGATATTCTTTTGAACGTACCGGACGAAACAACTGAGCAATCCTTTGAAATGAGCGCGGACGGAAAAGCGCTCTCGGCAGAGGATCGGCGCCTTGAAGAGCTTGTGGGCCGCAATCCGGAGTATGGCGCATTGCTTGATTTTTTGCGGCGGCTGGGATACGAAAGCATCCCGGTCTACACCTCAGAACTGTTTAAAAGCGGTGCCGGAGTTCGCTGTCTTATTCAATTCTTGGATTAATGACTAATAGCGGCTTTACGCCGCTATTTTTTTTTGCTATTATATCAGCATGAAAAAGGATATTCACCCGCAGTATTATCCGCAAGCTCATGTCCAATGCGCCTGCGGCAACCGCTTTACGGTCGGTTCCACAAAAGAATATTTTGAGGTGGAAATTTGCTCTAACTGCCATCCGTTTTATACCGGCCGCGAAAAGATCGTGGATACCCTCGGACGCGTTGAAAAGTTCAGGAAACGACTCGCGCAAAAGGAAGAGATTGCGGCCAAAATAAAACGGGGGCGCGGAAAATAGAAATCCGCGCAGCAAACTACTTGCAAGAAATAATAACGCCATGGCCGTTGAACCTCAGCACGAGCGCATAAAAAACGAGTACGATGAGATTATCGCGCAGCTCAGCAATCCCGAGCTGGTTTCCGAGTTAGATAAATTTGAGGCTCTTTCCCGGAAAAAAAATAAGCTGGAGAAAATCATCGCAAAATACGATGAGCTGTCGGCGCTTGACCGGAAGATTGAAGAAAGCAACGCGATTTTAAGGGCACCGGAGGACGCGGAACTGACGGCATTAGCCAAACAAGAACTTAAAGACGGTAAAGAAGAAAAGGCGTGCATTGAAGCAGGGCTAAAAAAACTTCTTCTGGAGAAAGACGGAAGGGAGGGGGCTCCGGCGCCCGACGCCATAATCATAGAAATCCGGGCCGGCGTCGGAGGCGAAGAAGCCGCGCTGTTCGCGGTTGATCTTTTCAATATGTACGCCAAATTTGCCCAATCGCGCGGCTGGAAACAAAAATTGCTGAATTCAAGCGCTACTGAAATCGGTGGATACAAGGAAATTGTTTTTGAGGTTGCCGGACGCGGCACGTGGGAAATTCTGCGGCACGAAGGCGGGGTACACCGAGTGCAGCGCATTCCCAAAACCGAAAAGGGCGGGCGCGTCCATACCTCTACCTGTTCGGTCGTTGTTTTGCTCAAACCAAAAAAAGCGCAGCTTCAAATCCGTCCAGATGATTTACGAATAGAAACCTTTCGCGCTTCCGGCCCCGGCGGCCAGTATGTTAACCGCAGGGAATCCGCGGTGCGCATAACTCATATTCCAAGCGGGATTTCGGTTGCGTCGCAAACCGAACGAAGCCAACTCCAGAACAAAGAAAACGCGATGACAATTCTGGAAGCCAGACTCCTTACGAGGTTGCGCGCGGAAGAAGAAGAACGGCTTGCCGGAGCAAGAAAATCTCAGGCGGGACAAAGCAAACGAGCGGAAAAAATTCGCACTTACAATTTCCCCCAAGATAGAGTTACCGACCACCGTCTAAAAAAATCGTGGCATAACATTGATAATATAATGGCAGGAAAATTAGACCTTATTGCGAAGGCTGTTAAAAACGGTGAAAATCCCGCGGGCTATTGACTGATAATTTCTATATCCTGCTGATATCTGTTAGCTAGGGCCATTACCGAGTTACCGTAAAATTCCTCGTATTTTGACCACGATGATCCTGAAAAGTATTTCATCGCCGCCGACCATTCGTTCGTTACGCCACCTAGGTCGCGCAAAAATATTCCGGTAGCCATAAATGAATCTTTTATGCTCCAGGGGTCGACGTTCCCGCCGGTAACCGCTTTCAGCTTTGATTCAATCAAAACCCATGTTGAAGGGATAAACTGACCCGGACCCATTGCGCCGCCGTATCCGCCAACGGTTGGGATGGGGCATGAAACCGCCGTGCCAAACGGGTCGCGACCCAATTCTTTCGTAATTCTAAGAAAATGCGGCGCATCGCGGCTTGGATGCATAACCTTTGAAACCGTCTTTCCGTTGTACGCGATTGTTCCCGCGCCCGTATCCGGATTTTTCAGATAGCACTGCCCGACATTTTTTCCGATATTTGATTCTTGCGTCAAAACTGCCAAAAGGAACGCCGCCCTGATATTCGTTACCGTTTCCACGTATTTGGCCAACTCCGCGGCTTCCCCGAAAGTCGGCGCATTAGGCACGCCTATTAATTCAAAGATGCGCGCCCGAATTTCCGCCGCTTTCTGACGGCTGGTAGCTAAAAGCTGCTGATAGGTTTGTTCTTTGCCCTCCGTTTGCTTCAAAACGGTTTGCTGTTCTTTTTGCGCGGCGACATTGCGCTGTTTTTGCAGAAGCTGAACGGAAACAACTTTCTCCAGATCTTCCTTTTCATCAGCCAACGAGACTTTTTGTTCCTCCAGATAGCCCCTGAGATCTTTTATGCTGGCGAGAAGTTTCTGATTTTGGACGTTTAACCGCTCCAGTGCAACGAAATTGGAAAAAAAATCAGAAAGTTCGTTTTCGCCCAGCAGTATCTCTATTAAAGATTTCTGATTTTCCCCCTGCAGACGCCGCATAATAACCGCGAGGCGCTCGCGATATCTGCCGATTTGCTGCTCCGTTGTAGACACGGACTTCTCGGTATCCTTAATTTGCACCCCGAGGTCGCGTATCATCAGATTTCCCTGAGAAATCTGCAAATCAAGCTTCTGAATCTCGCCTTTTAACGCTTGTATTCGGCTCTGAAGGGTTTTGAGCGCCAATCCCAAAAACGGGTATTAAAATCATACCCGCCGCGATTATGAATAAAACTCTGCGGAGCCCGAAACTAATACGTTCCGTCACACAAGTCATAATGTTTTAGCCCGCATCTTCTTCGGACACCTCTTCTTTTTCTTTTTTCTGCTTCTCTATTCTTTCCACTTCCTCAACTTTTTCTTCCACGGGTTTTTGTAGCTCTTCCTCAACTCGTTCCGGTGGCACAACTTGCGCAACAATCTCGTCCGGATCATTAAGAATCTCTATCTTCGCGCCCAGGAAGATGTCTTTTACGAAAATTTTAACTCCAAACGTGTCTAGGCGTGCGACCGGGAGCGGAATCTCCTTCGGGAGATCCTGCGGAAAAGCCTTAACGGTTATTTCCGGAAGGTTCTTGGTAAGGGTTCCGCCCAATTCTTTTACGGCCGGCGCCTCTCCCGTTAGAACAACCGGGATTTTGGCTTCAATTTTTTCGGTTAATTTAGGCTGAAAAAAATCAACGTGGATTACCCCGCCCGAAAGGGGGTGCCGCTGAACCTCGTGGATTAAAACCAACGGTTTGTCTTTTCGTCCCGCGACATTAAGCTGAAACAGGGCGTTTTCACCGACTTGCCGGAAAATCTTGATAAAATCCTGCGCAGACACCTGAAGATGCATAGGCTTTAGCTCCCCGAGCTCGAGCGCGACCGGGTCCATCGGACCGCAGGGAACGACGCCGAGATGCTGCAGGCCATAGCGGCCGCCCCGCCGCTCCAGCTCGCATAACGTTTTCCGTAATGCGCAGAAAATCCTGAGTTGGCAGCTTGGAACCTCCGGAAAGCACAACTTTTACTTTGCCCGCCGCCCGCACCGCCGCCGCAAAATCGCCGGCGCTCCCCGGGTATTTTATCTTGACCATATCCGCGCCCATTTCCAATCCGACTCTCGCGGCATACGCAACCACATCCGGAGCGGTATCGTTTTCAACCGATTTGCCCCGAGGATACATCCAGCCGATAACGGGTAGCCGGAGGCGATGCGCTTCTTCAACGATGCGGCCGAACTCCCGCATCATCTTATATTCAAATTCGCTGCCCAGATGAACGGTATATCCTACGGCTTGCGCGCCCAAATTTTTAGCGGATTCCACCGAATAAAGTTGGGGAGAGAAAGGCTCGCCCTTCCATAAATTTGTGCGTCCGTTTAGCTTCAAAATAAGGGGCACCTTGCTTTCGTAGGGCGAATCTTTCCAATATTTTTCCGCTATGCCCCCTTGCAAAACAACCGCGCTGTATTTTTCCTGCAAGACAATGTCCAAAATAAAATTTGGGTCGGCGCTCTGCTCATTAAAATCGGCGGGGCCGTGTTCAAGGCCATGGTCATAGGCCAAAAAAAGATACTTGCCCTTCGTACTCAATTGTTCTAACTTTCTTTTATAATTACCCATGAGATTGTGCGGGCTATAATTACAATAATGATACCAGTTTTTAGGCTCTATCTCAAGGCCGATACTGCCACTGGCATTTTTTTGAATTTCTCTCCCCTCTCTAATAAATCCTCTTTTGCGCCCCACTTAGCTATGTTGACCGCGGAATTAGCCATGCCAAACTGCAGAGATTTTTCTATGTTTTTTGTTCTTATAAATTCGGAAAGGAATCCTGAACAAAAAGAGTCGCCGGCGCCCGTTCTGTCAACGACTTTTGTTTTTATTATGGGTATGGTGAACATTCTCTTGCCTTCGGTGGCGACCGCCCCCAAGGGACCCTTAGTTACAACTATTACGCCCCCGCACATATTGCTAAGCTTTTTAAGAATACCTCTATCTGACCTGTAAGGCATGCGGGCGGCTAAGACCGCTTCTTCTTGATTTAAAAAAAGCGCGTCGGCTTTAGGCAGAATAGATTTTAAAGCATCATCTTTCATATTCAGTTGCGTAGCCCCCGGATTCATCGCGATTTTAATCCCGTTGGTTTTGCCGTAATTAACTAGCTGCGGGAACAACTTGGCTAATTTACCGGACAGGGGCGCTAAATAAAACCAGTCTGCGGCTAATTTTGACCACGGAATCATGTTTGAAGATAATTCAGAGGAAGCCCCGCGATAAACCAAAATAGTTCTTTCTTTGTCAGGAGCTTGCGGGGAACTTAAAATCACGGAATAGTTGGTGGGCGCCTTATCTGTCCGGAAAACGAATTTCGTATCAATGCCCAAATCTTTTAATTGACGCAGAATTTCGCTGCCGCCGATATCTTTCCCCACCATACCGCACCATGCCACCTTGAAACCTTGTTTTTTAAAGGTAACCGCGGCATTGGTCGCGCCGCCGCCAGTATGAAACATTATATTGTCAATCTCAATTTTTGAACCCAAAGAAACGGCTATGCCTTTTCCCCCGAAAAATTTTTTCTCCTCAACTATTTTGAAGTTTTTGCCGACTAAATAAACATCTCGGGTGCCGGAGCCGAAAGTTATAATATCGTACGTCATAATTTTCCTAAACGCGCTATTGTTTTTAGCACCGTGTCGGGATTTAAGGAAATGCTTTCTATGCCCTCTTTTATCAGGAACTCGGCGAAATCTGGGAAATCCGACGGGGCCTGGCCGCAAATGCCTATGTATTTCTTTTTCTTTCTGCAAACTTTGATCACATCGGCGATAAGCTTTTTCACCGCTTCGTTTCGCTCGTCCGCGATCGCCGCTATTTTTCCGTTGTCTCTGTCTATGCCCAGCGTTAACTGGGTAAGGTCGTTGCTGCCGATGCTCATGCCGTCAAAAATCTCCAAAAAACGATCGGCTAAAATAACGTTCGCGGGTATTTCACACATGACATAAACCTTTGGGTTTGCGGCATTTTGACGGACAAGGCCGAATTTCTCCACCAAGCCCATAACGGCTTGCCCCTCTTCTGGCGTCCGGCAAAAGGGCACCATTACCGAGATATTTTGTAATCCGAAAACGTTGCGCGCACGCTTTATCGCTTCGCATTCCATTTGAAACGCGGGTTGGAATGTTTTGTCTATGTAGCGCGAGGCTCCGCGAAATCCCAGCATGGGATTCTCTTCGTGTCCTTCAAACAATTCTCCGCCCAGCAATCCGCGGTATTCGTTAGTTTTAAAATCGGAAAAGCGCACGATAACTTCTTTCGGCCAAAATGCGGCTCCGATTTGCGCCACCCCTTCGGCCAGCTCTTTGATAAAGTATTGCCGCTTATCTTTATGTTCCGGCGTAATCCGCGCAATCTCATGTTTCAGCCCTTTATTCTTTAGTGTGCGAAAATTGTATAGGGCCAAGGGATGAATTCTTATTTTTTCGGCAATAATAAACTCTTCCCTGGCAAGCCCCACTCCATCATTGGGAATAAAAGATGTCTGAAAAGCTATTTCCGGCGCGCCGATATTGACCATTATTTTAGTTTTCAGTCTTGGCAAATCCTGCAGATTATAGCGCTTTATTTTGAATTTAATTTTGCCCGGATAAACTCGGCCGCGCTGGCCATTGGAGCAATCTACGGTAACGTAACGATCGCGCTCGCCAGCCGCATGATGGGGACCCAATCGGGGTCGGTCATTCGCGTTATAAGAACATCTCCTTTCTGAAAACTGTTTGCTTTAGAAAAATTCATTATTATCCGGGCCCTCCCCTGCCCGATTTTATTTCCAATCGCGATTCCCTCAAGAAGCGGTTCCGTTTTGGCATCTATAACGTATTCTTCATAAAAATTGGCCTTCTTCCCTTCGTGTACGGTTTCCGGGCGCGCCTGAACTATAAACAGTTCTCCTGTCTTGCCGTCTTTTGCCCATTCAATATCCTGGAATGTTTTATAGTGCTCCTCAATAAGGCAAGCCCAGCGGGCAAGTTTAAGAATTTCCTCATCCGAAAGCGCAAAACTAAGCTGTTTTTTTCCGGAAACATTAACTTCTTTGGTCCCCCCCCGATTACTATATACAAGTTTGCGCTTCTTTCTTCCGAGGTTTTTTGTAATAATCGCTTTATATCCTTTTTTCAGGGTCGGCTTGAAAACAAAAATTTCATCTGGAGTCACCCTACCCTTAACTATCAGCTCTCCTAGGCCGAAAATCGCGTTAATTAACACGACATTGGCGAAACCGGTTTCCGTATCCAAAGTAAACATAACTCCGGAAGAAGCCAGATCGGATCTCACCATCTTTTGCACGCCTACCGAAAGGGCTACTTTGCGCTTCGCGAATCCTTTTTCCTCGCGGTAAGCAATCGCCCGATCATTAAACATAGAGGCAATGCATTTTTTTGCCGCCCGCAGTAATTCATCGCAGCCTCTCACGTTGAGATATGTCTCCTGTGCGCCCGCAAAACTTGCTCCGGCAAGATCTTCTGCCGTGGCTGAGGAACGAACCGCGACATCACAGTTTTCGCCATATTGAAGTTCAAGCCGATGATAATCGTCCGTTATGTTCTTTTCTAAATCGGGGGGAAATTTCGCGTCTAAAATAAGCCTTCTGGCTTTCATGCCGGCCGCGTTCAAATCGTCCAGATTTCTGGCATTTAGGCCGGATAATATTTCTTTCAGTTTCTTATCAATCTGATTGGCGCGTAAAAAATGCCAGTAAGCCTCTGAGCTTATCGCAAAACCATTAGGAACATTAACTCCTTTGGAAATAAGTTTGGAGTACATTTCGCCCAAATTGGCGTTTTTTCCGCCAACAAGGGCGACATCTCGGGCCCGGATATTTTTAAACCAGAGTATATACCGCATATGTTACGGACATTGCGTAGAATCGGCGGGCGGTTGGCCCGCAATCTTTGAACTGTTGAATTTTGAATCTACGCACCAATAAGTTCCGCTTGTCGCGCGCAACGGTGTCCATGCCGCAAATGCGGCAGACCCGGAACTTTCGTTACACGCCACATCTACTCCTCCATTGTTCTGCTTGACGTTCTTGTTGACGTTAGCGTAATCGCCCGTCGCCGAAAGAATACTGTTTCCGGCGGCTCCCCCTGTTTCCTGGCAGATCCCACTGTAACTGCCGTTTTCAGAGTGTTCTATCTCTGCTTTTGACCTTAAGGCGTCAAAGGTCTGCATAATAGCTGAATCATAAGCGTCCAACTGGCTTTTGCGCACCCTAAGGGTAATGACCGAAGCCAACAAGCCGATAATGGCCGCCACCGTCAGTAGCTCAATCAAGGTGAAACCGTTTTGGAAAGCGCAATGTTTTTTATTTACTGATCTCACGTTTTTATTGCGTTTTTTATCTGTTCAATGCTTTCCGGATTCGACAGAGTCGACAAATCTCCCAACTCCTCGCCAGTGAATAAATGTTTTAAAATCCTCCGCATTATTTTACCGGACCTTGTTTTAGGAAGATCGCTTACCGCATAAACCTCTTTGGGAAGAGCTATCGGACCTATTTCTTTTTTGATTTGAACTATAACTTCGTTTTTGATTTCATCGTTAGTTTTTTTGCCGCGATAACTCACGAATACTATGGGCACCTCTCCTTTGATCTCGTCCGGAACGCCTACCACCGCGCACTCTGAAATTTCGGGGTGTTTATTGATGGCGTTTTCCATCTCACCGGTGCTTATACGATGACCGGCAACTTTGATAACATCATCTAAGCGTCCTAAAATCCTGACCAATCCGTTTTTATCCTTGAACGCCGCGTCGGAAGTGAAGTACATTTTATCCCCGAAAGCGCTCCAATAGGT
>Ga0075985_137_pt1 | contig 16425 bp, 19 predicted proteins | sample RifGroA2_FD_68003 | JGI IMG/M metagenome (GOLD analysis project Ga0075985, IMG submission 68003) | Parcubacteria bacterium GW2011_GWA2_47_9 | reverse complement strand
CTTCAGCCGTCTGCTCGCCGATTGCCAAATTGTATTTCTTTTTGATGTAATCGGCTATTGCCGCGTCAAGTTTGTCTCCGGCAACCCGGACTGACGCGGAGGTTACAATTCCTCCAAGAGAAATAATGGCGACCTCGGCCGTCCCTCCACCGATATCAATCATCATATGGCCCGAGCAAGAGTTTATGGGTATGCCCGCCCCTATAGCGGCCAAGATGGGCTCTTTCGCGACGAACGCCGCTTTTGCTCCGGCCGACATCGTAGCCTCTATCACTGCCCTACGTTCTGTGCTCGTGATTCCCGCCGGAACCGCGACTATCACCTCCGGCTTCAAAAAACGCAGCGGCCCGGAAACGCGGTCAATAAAATAACGCAGCATCGCCTGCGTAACGCGATAGTCGGCTATTACTCCCTCTCGGAGCGGACGGTAAACCTGAATGTTATCCGGCGTGCGGCCAGTCATCGCTTTTGCTTCGCTACCGACCGCCAGAATTTTGTTATCGTTTATGGAAACCGCGACAACCGAAGGCTCCTGCAAAACCACCCCTTTTTTAGGGATAAAAACCAATGAGTTGCACGTGCCAAGATCAATGCCCAGTCTTCTGGTAAGCATAAAAATAATAATCTAAAATTTAATTTTGAACCCGCTGGATATCGGCTCCGATGCCTCGCAATCTTTCCTCAATTTTTTCATATCCGCGGTCTATCTGATAAATATTGCTTATAGTTGTCTGACCCTTCGCCGCCAACCCCGCGATTATCAGCGCGGCCCCCCCGCGCAAATCGGTGCTGTCCAATTCCTGCCCTATAAGTTGCGAGGGCCCGTTAATAATGGCCCGGTGAGGATCGCAGAAAATGATGTCCGCTCCCATTTTATTCAATTCGCCGAGATATTTCAACCTTCCTTCGTAAAGAGGATCATGTATCAACGTTGAACCCGCCGTCTGCGTCGCCAGAACCCCGAACGCCGACAATAAATCGGAGTGGATGCCCGGATACGGCAAACTCTGAATTTTGTCAATGCGCATCGTTTTGCAGGGCGATATTGAAACCGTACCTCTCATCTTCTGTTTAGCGGTAATTTCAAGAGGTAATCCGGCGTCTAGCAATTTTTTTAAAAAAAGTCCCAGATAATCCAGCGCGACATTTTTTACGGTAACATTTCCCGGGACGGCGGCCGCTGTCAAAATAAATGTTCCGGCCTCAATGGGATCATACATTAATTTATGCTCAAACCTGATAATCGGCATCCGCGGCTCTTATAACAGTTTTTTGCGGCTGAAGGGCCGCAAAAAGCATCATATTTTCCGTGCCGGTCACGGAAAACTCGTCTAAAATCACGGCGCTCTCCGCAGTTTTACCCGCCTTAAATCCGTAATGATCTCCTTCGTAAGAGATATCAACGCCTAGCTGAGAAAAGGCATTAAGATGCGTATCAATCGGCCTAACTCCGATAACGCATCCGCCCGGACGGGGCAGTCTTGCCTTTCCGCATCGCGCCAAAAGAGATCCCAACACCAAAACGGATCCCCGCAATCTTTTTACCAGCTTGTCGTCTATTTTCAGAGAGTCTATCTCGGCCGCCCTGACCGTTACCTCGCGTTCTCCGGTCCAGGAAACTTCCGCGCCCACGCTTTTTAAAATCTCCACCATCCGGAAGACGTCTTCAATCAGCGGGACGTTGCCGATGACGCATTTCTTGCTTGTAAGCAAAGAGGCCGCAAGCAATGGGAATGCGGCGTTTTTTGCGCCTCGCGCCTCAATCTCGCCCTCCAGTTTTTTTCCCCCGTTAATAACAAAACGCTCGGCCATAACCAAAGTATAACTGATATTATATCTTACTCTAAAATAAGCTCTACGGCAAATTTATGAAAGTAAAGATAAGGGCGGCATTTCTGCCGCCTTTTGAACCGGTGTTAAGTGAGTGTACCCTCCCCAAGTAATCTTCAGTCATATGCGCAATGCTCATCAGTGCTGAGCCTTGAGAAATATTGATAACTCGTTGATTAAACGATACAGCAAAATCTTCGCTTCGCGGAAAATATTTGCGCACTAGCGGTAGGGCACACTCTTCCAGACATTGCCAAACTTGTATAAGATAGGGGTGAAATGACCAAAAAGGCCAAAACAGCCGTTTTTTTCCTTGCCTGCGCCATTTTTCTTGCGGCCGCCCCTTCGGTCGTATTTTATACACAGGGATATCGCGTTAATTTTGCCAAAAAGCAAATCGTGCAAACGGGCGGATTGTCCGTGAAGGCCTGGCCGCACCAAGCCCAGGTGTACATTAACGGCAAAGAAAAGAAAAAAACCGACGTTTTTTTCGGGCAAACCTTTATCGGCAATCTTTTGCCGGAAACATACAGCGTGCGCGTTTCAAAAGAGGGCTATAGCGACTGGCAAAAAGAACTGGATATAAAAGAAAAACGGGTTACAACCGCGCAGAACATTATTTTATTCCCGCAGGATTTTCATTTTCGGCAATTTGCGGCGCAAATAAAAAACGGGTGGCTTTCGCCCGACGGAAAAAAAATTGCGGTGTGGAAAAGCGAAGCCGGAAAACAAATAATCGGGGTAATAGACCTGGCAACGGGAATATCGCAAGATTTTGACACGGCAAATCTTATCGGCCGGAATATCTCCCCCCAAGATTTAATATGGTCAAACGACGGAAAAAGATTTCTTTTAGGGGGGGCTTCGGACGGAGTAACATCTTGGGGCATGGCTGACTTAACCCGCCGCGACAATCCGGAAATTCGGCTTAATTTTCTCAGTAAAAGCGCGCTGGACGTGAATTTTCACCCCGCGGCGGCAGAAAAATTATTTGTATCGGTCAAATCCGGCAAAACATACAATATCTTTGAGGCCGATCTGAACGGGAAAACTGCTGCCAAATCCCCACTTCTCCAAAACGTAGCGGCGTTTGGCGCACTTGGCGGCTCATTGTTCTGGCTTGACGCGAACGGTTATCTTATTCAAGGTGATTTGTCGGGAAATCCCCGAAATACGCTCAACCAAAATCCGCTTCAGTTAAACCAAGACGTTGGCCACATTCTTTTTTTGCTCAATCCGCAAAAATTATTTTTACTGGAGGACAAAACCCTTTTTTATCTCAATCCGGCCTCAAGAAACTTTGAAAAAATAAGCGCTTCCGCCGATGAGTTTAGCTTCTCTCCCGACGGCCGAAAAGCCGCGTATGTTAATAATACCGAGCTATGGATTATTTATCTGGAAACCCGGGAAGATCAGCCGCGGGAAAAAATCGGAGAACGGGTTTTTCTTACCCGCCTGTCAAAAAAAATTTCGCAGTTAACCTGGGTTAATTCTTTTTATCTCGCTTTTCTCAGCGACGGGGAACTAAAAATCGCGGAAACGGATAGCCGCGATGGAGTGAATATGCTAGATATGATTGCGCCCCTTTCCAGCGCGCCAAGCGGCCAAAACTCAGAAAAACTATTCTTTTCTTTAGGGGACAAAAAACTTTATATCTTAAAAGACGAATCTCTATATTCTTCTGGCAAGCAGCTAACCAATTAAGGTTGCGCGACCCTGCCCCTAAATTCGTCCCAACTGATTTCGCCGGGACCAGCCAAGTCGCATACCTCGCGAAACGGGCAATACTTACATTGCCAGTCCTGAGAATAGGTCGGCAAACGATCGGGAATAACGTTGGAATCTATCCTGGTCTTGAGCGCTTCCATTATGGAGAGCAATTTTGTTGCCCGCGCTTCATCGTACAAGACCATAAATTCCTTCAGTTCCTGCGTATCTTTGTTCACGTAAAGCAAGATGCCGTTTCTGATGCGAAAATAATGAAGGTATAACTGCACTTGCTCCACGTTTTCTTCCTTTGGTTCTTTCATGCTTTTAAAACCCATGCTGTTCATGCTTTTAATATCAAGGACGTAAAGCTCTTTTCCATCGCTCAAAATCGCGTCAGCCCTTCCTGAAATAATCTCCTGGGGGGGAATGTCCACCTCCGAGGCCACGATGTGAATATCTCGCGTGCTCAAAAGAGAACGCATTATTAATTGATGAATATGGTCGCCGTGGTCAAACAATCGCAGAATTCGAGGCTCCATCGCTTCGCGAGGAGCGTTTTTGAATTTAAAAAAAATGGACCGGCCGCACTTTCCGGCGTCCGTAATGTAAAAATGGCGCTGTTCCCGGTCTCTCTGTTTATCCAGATAAAATTTGTCTATTATTTCTTTAAGCATAACTCGTGAAGCATAAAACATAATGCTTCGGGTTTCATTCTTCAAGCTTCAAGAATTTACCTCTTTGCCCACTGCGCCGCTTTGCGCGCGCGCTTCAGGCCAAACTTTTTTCTCTCGCGCATCCGGGGATCACGAGTTAAATAACCGGCCTTTTTCAAACGTTTTCTGAAGTCGGGGTTAAAAAGCACCAAAGCCCTTGAGATGCCGTGCCGCACGGCTTCAGCCTGCGCCGCGATTCCTCCGCCCCGCGCTAAAGCCATCACCCTAAATTTGTCCTGGCATTTCATTATCCGCAAGGCGGCGTCCGCAACCTGCTGAAGATGTAAGGTTGGAAAATACTGCGAATACTGCTTATTGTTCACAATGATTTCCCTATCTCCCCTCGTCCACATTCTAACCCGAGCCTGCGCCGTTTTTCTCCTACCAACGGCTTCGTAATATTTAGACGGCGCGGAAGAGACTTTTTCTTCTGCCTCCAGTTTTTCTTTATCCAAAACCGTCTCCGTCCTCTCCCGATGAACTATTTTCTTCCTGGAAGGCGCGGTTTTCTTTTTTGCTGTTATTTTTGTTTTTGCCATTTTTATTATCGCGGCTCCGCCTTTAAAATTTTCATCCTTTTTATCTGCTCGGCCCTTAATTTATTTTTTGGCAGCATTCCCCAAACTGTTTTTCTCAAAACCCAATCTGGATTCTTTTGAAGTTTTTGCCAAAGAGCGGTTCTTTTCATTCCGCCCAAATATCCGCTGTGATGATAGTATATTTTATTTTCAAGTTTTTTCCCGCTAAACCTAATCCGATCCGCATGACGCACAACCACAAAATCGCCGGCATCTTTATGGGGAGCGAAGTCCGGTTTGTGCTTTCCTCTCAGCAAACCCGCGATTTGCGCGGATAATCTGCCCAAACTTTTGTCCGCGGCGTCAATTGTATAAGTTGCTCTTTGCATTTTATTTAACCAATTCAATTACGGCCATTTTCGCGCCATCGGATTTGCGCGGCCCCAACTTAATAATCCTCGTGTACCCGCCCCTCCGTTCTTTATATCTCGGCGCGATGTCATCCATTAATTTTTTTACGATATTCGGCGAAAATACCCCGGCCAACAATCTTCTGGAGTGTATTTTCCCGTCTTTGGCGCGCGTAATACATTTATCCGCGAATGGAGCCACGGCCTTTGCCTTGGCTTCCGTGGTTTTTATCTTTTCATGCAAAAAGAGAGCGCTCATCAAACTTTTTATAAGCGCTTTTCGCTGGCCGCTTTTTCGCGATAATATGTATCCCCTTTTTCGCTTGCGCATTGAAATGTCTTCTTTATTTATTGAATCTCCAGTCCAAGTTTTTTCAGCGCTTTTTTAATTTCGGCAATTCCTTTTTCTCCCATACCTTCCAGCTCCAGAAGATTTGCTTCGCTTTTACGAGAAATCCCGCCGGAGGTTTTGATATTGTTGTCAAGCAAAACCGTTATAGTTCTTTTTGACAGCTTAAGACTTTCTACAGGAATCTTGCTTGCGTCCTCCCCGCCCTTTTCTTCTTTTTGCGCAGCTCTTTTGCGGGGCGGAGCTTCTTTTTGAACGAATGCTTCCTTGACCCGCGAGAAATGACCGACCAATATATCCGCCGCCTGCGTCAGCGCGTCTTCAGGCGTTATGGTGCCGTCGGTTTCCACATCCAGAAAAAGACGGTCAAAATCGGTGCGGTCTCCAACGCGCATATTTTCCATGCGAAAGGCGACTCTTTTCATCGGCGTGAAAATAGCATCCAATTCCATCGTGCCAATTTCAAGTTTTTCCTTTTTACGCCGCTCGGCGGCCGCATAACCAACGCCCCTCTCCACCAAAATATCCATCTCTAAAGAGGCGTTCTTGGAGGTCAAAGTGGCAATATGCGCGTCTTTGTTCATAATTTCAAGCTGAGTGGGAACTTTAAAATCTCCGGCTTTCACCTCTCGCTCACCCTTCACCGAAAGCTCCAATTTCCTCCTATTTTAACCTGCGTTATTGCCGCTCCCTCCAGAGAAGAAAGCAAAACCCGCCGCAAACTGTTGCCAACTGTCACGCCGTATCCGGGATAAAGACCTTCTATTTCAAAAACGGCCCGGTTGCCTTTTTTTTCGACAACTTTTAACGATGAGGGTAAAGAAATCATGCTTCGTGAAACTTGGAACATGAAACTTGAAACATGGCGGTTTCAGGTTTCGGGCTTCAAATTCCAGGGCGTTAGCGCGAATAAAACTCAAAAATTGATGACATTTCTACGGGTGGAGCGGCCTCTTCCAGAGAAGGATCGCCCACAATTTTTCCTGTTAATTTTTCCGCGTCAAGCTCCAACCAAACCGGCGACTGATAACTTTTAAGGCGCGGGCCAAGCTCCTTAAACAACGTTTTTTGCCGCGATTGGAGGCGCAGGGCCACCTCATCTCCTTTCTTAATCTGATAACTCGGAACAGTCGTGCGTTTTTGGTTAACAAGAAAGTGCCCATGGCTTACCATTTGGCGCGCCTGCTGGCGGGTGGCCGCGAAACCCAGCCTAAATACGGCGTTATCAAGCCTCCTCTCCAGGGCCTGGATTAACGCCACGGCCGCATCTTCTGACCCTCCTCGTCTCGTCAAAATATTCCTGACATAATTCCCGAACTGTTTTTCCCGTAAATTGTACAGGTATCTTAATTTTTGCTTTTCTCTCATCTCTTTGCCGTATTCCGACAACTGGGCCGTTCTACGTTTTTTCTTGGGGCCGGGCGGATAGGGACGGCGCGCGACTACTTTTCCGCACTTCGGAAAAACATTTACCCCCAACCTTCTGCTGATTTTACATTTAGCTTGAATCATAAAAAAATTAAACTCGGCGAACTTTAGGCCGCCGGCAACCGTTGTGCGGTATCGGCGTCATATCCTTTAGACGATCAATTTCCAGCCCGCGGGCCGCGAGCGACCTTATCGCCGAATAGCCCCTCGATGATCCTTCCCCCGCCGATACTTGTGAAATTGTATTCCCCTTATTGTCGCAAAGCGTCATCAAGGTGTTATTGTATGACGAGGAAATATAAATGCGGGCCCCCAAGACTTGATGCCGTCCGGAACCAGTCCGCGGCTCTTTTCCCACCGCGGCGTCTATTTGCTCCCGCTCTTTTATCAGCTCTTCTTTTGTTTTTTGTATAATACGTTTCTTACCCATAGTTTTTTATGTTGGCGACCCCGGCGGCTTACGGCCGGACCCGACGGTCTTGCGCACATTGCCCCGCACCGTTCTGGTGTTGGTTTTCGTGCGTTGCCCGCGCACCGGCAATCCTTTGGCGTGGCGCATGCCCCTCCAGCAACCGATGTCTCTAAGCTGTTTAACGCTCATCATTCTTTCTCTGCGCAATTCGCCTTCCACTTTATGTTTTTTTTCTATAAGTTCCTGCAATTTTTTAACTTGGCCCGTGCTTAATTGGGAGGCCTTGACGCGAGAGTCAATTTTCGCATCCTTCAGTATTTTTCCGCTCAAAGTCCGCCCTATACCGTATATGTAGGTCAAAGCGATTTCTATTTGCTTGTTTTCCGGTATATTTACTCCGGCAATTCTCGGCATAATTTATCCTTGTCTTTGTTTGTGTTTCGGGTTTTTGCAAATCACATATAACCGCCCCCTTCTGCGGACGGTTTTGCAGTCTTTGCATATTTTTTTAACCGACGCTCTGATTTTCACGTTCTATGCTTTTATGCTTTGCCGCGGTACACAATCCTTCCGCGGTTTTCGTCGTATGGGCTCATCTCCACCGTGACGCGATCCCCCGCCAATATCCTGATATGGTTGACGCGAAGGCGCCCCGAAACATGGGCCAAAATTTCTCTGCCGTCATCTAGCCTCACCTTAAAACTGGCAGCCGGCAAAGCCTCAATCACCCGCCCCTCCCTGCGAATAGTATTATTCTTCATTTACCTAGAAAAAATAGCAAAGTATATAACATTAGTCAAGCCTTAAGGTAATTTTTATTTTGTCTTTGTTGTCCGATACCTTGGCGGCTGGCAGCGGCCAGAATTTTATGGCGGCGCGGCTAACCCTGGAATCATTCGCAATAATGTCTTGCGCTTCTTGATACTTCTTGCCGGAAACCGAACTTTTAATGTCGTCGGGATTAATTAGGGGGTATAAATCAACTGAAAAGGCGACTTCCGTGGCCATCCGCTTGTTATCCCAGTCTATATCCTTAAGGGTGAACTGGATGGTAAGACTTTTCTGATTATAAGTCTTTCCTTCTGGAATTCTGGCGCCTACAAAATCTCTCACGAACTGTTCCATATCTTTTTTTTGAAATACCAGGCCGCGCGACTTCAGGCTACCCCTAACATTAAAGCGCGCAACCTGCGCTCCGCTAGCGGCCAAAGATTCAATATCTCCCTCTTCCTGCATAAGCGCGCCGTCAAAAAGAACCGTATCGCCCGTCAGCTTATATCGTATTTTCTGCGATCCGCCCTGAAGCAAAGCGGCGCGCAAAGACTCCTTGGCCTTTTCTATGTCGCTTGCCGTCACCTGCGGCGCTTCCGAAGTGCGCCCTCCGGCCATTGCGGCAAACGATTCCCCGTAGACGGATGTATAGCGGGGAGAGCCCGCCAATCCGGGAACGGAAAACTTAGTCGGGCCTATATTATAATCTTCGCCCGCTTCCGCCGCCTCCACGGCGACATCAACGGCCCCTTCCGTCGGCACGGAAACCCTTTCTTTTGATCGGAAAAGTTTGCCGTCCGCGGAAAGAAATCTTGTTTTGGCTATGAGAATCTGCGGAAGATTATATTGATTGTACACCTTTATTGTCCCCTGGGCCTTCTCTTCTTGAGAAGATTTTCCGGTCGCATCAAACTGCTGAGACAACTCCTGAACGTCTTCCATAATTTTCCCGGGAATGGTTTTAGAGTTTAGGTCCGGAGCGGAAAAACTCGTAGAAACCCGCAGTTCTTCCTTGAAATCCCATCTTTCCTTAACCGGCCAAATCTCTATTCTCGTCTCCAGCAACTTCAGATATAGACCAGTTCCAATGATTCCCGCCAAAATAAACAGCAAAACTGCGCCCGCGGTTTTCCGCGGAAGGGTGGGCCGAGGCGGCAACTTATGCCTCAAAACGGTTTTCTTTTCTTTTTCCTCTTTGGAACGGGAGAAAACTTCCTGCAAAGATATGCCATTTCTGGGAGGAAAAATGTCTAAAATTTTTTTAGCTGTTCTGGGCATAGCATAAAAATACGGGTGCAACATCCTGCGGGGACGAAGCGCAGTTTTTTGAATCTTCAGGCCGACGGGGCAAATCTTTCGGATAAAGGACCGTCGTTCTGGGCGAACCGACGAAAACAAGATCGTCCCATTCACCGTCGTCCAGCGCTTCCTTTATTTCCGGCACCAAACTCCCTCCTCCAAAAATAAATATGGACGGCGAAAAAGTTTCCGTTCCCCGGCGCAGGTTATTTTTAAACTCGGAAAACCAATCTCGAGCAAGGGGCGCGAATTTCTGCTTAATGCGCGAGGCCACCTCCGGGCTTAGACTTTGCGCCGCATATTGTTCCAGGAAGCTCCTCGCGGTTTCCCGCGAAAACCCCATATCCTTCATTATTATATCGCTAAAAGGGGTCGCTCCCGTACCGAATTCTGAAGCATAACACAGCCTATGGTTCTGCAACAAAAAAACTTGCGTGCACTTTCCGCCAATATCCACATAAATGCCGTCCTGAAGATATTGAGCGAAAAGGTTCAGATAGTGCGCCGGGTGGAAGGCGTGAAGAGAGCGGGCGGGCATTTTTAATTGTTTTGCCAGTCCCGAGAGTGCGGCGTCAAACTTGGTTTTTTTTGATTGCGCGGAGATGGAAAAAAACGCAAGACAGGTAAATTCCAGTTTTTTACCGTTGAAATGATGCAGAGAAGAAACCCGGTAGCCGTCTATTGTTATTGCGACAATTTTTATACCGCTAAAAAAAACGTCCGGAGGGGCCGCATCGTAGTCTTGCGCGACATCCCGCGCAATCAGCGCCTTCGCATCCTCGCTTATTTTGCGCAGCAAAGATTTTTCTTCTTTGCCCGAGATGTGGGCGTGATGCCGCTCGCGCTCAACGGAAACCGTCTGCACGCGAGCGCGCAAAATATAAGGCGGTAAAGCAAGCGCCGCTTTTTTCGCCTCCCTGCCGGCCATTGTCTGCGCTTCTTTTATCGCCTGGCCGACATATTTTTGCAACGTTCCGGATTCAAAACTGCCGCCATGATCCCACACGCCAAAAGGATCCAGGTATTGCAAAGACCTTCCCAGTAAAATCACCTTGCCGTCTTTTTTTTCAAACGCAATTACCTTCACGGCTTCAGTGCCGATATCAACGGCCAGCGAAGTTTTTTCTTTTTCCGGCCTAAAAAAACTAGAAAACATATCTTGACTGTATCATAACAAAAATGCCTAATTTATTACAGCGCGAACGCGCCGTATTCCGGCGGCCACTGCCTCTTGCTTTAAAATTTTAAACCGGCCGATTTCTCCTGTGCGATTAACATGCGGCCCGCCGCAAACCTCCTTTGAAAAAACTTCCAAGTCCGCCGAAGGACCGTCAACGCTATACACTTTGACCTGCGCCGGATAGCGGGCGCCCGGGACCGTTAAAGCCCCTTCGGCAATCGCTTCTTTAAACGGCATTTCCCGCATTGTTACCTCCAGATCTTCGCCTATTTTTTGATTGACCAAACTCTCAACCTCGGCCAACTCTTCCTTTGTCGGCTTTCTGGAAAATGTAAAGTCAAAACGCAACCGCTCGGAAGTGATGTCTGACCCGGCTTGATGCACCTCTTCGCCCAGCGCCTGGCGCAAAGCCGCCTGCAGCATATGGGTGGCCGTATGCAGACGGGTTACTTTTTTTATTTCTTCCTCGTTAGCCGCCTTTAATTCTCCGGTATTAAGAATCAAGCCGTGACCGCCGAATTTTTTGGCTTGATCAGCACGGGAAATTTCCTGGTGTTTTTTGAATTCTTCATCAAACTCTTCCTTAATTCTTGGCGAAGCTTGTACCACGGGCTTATATATAGAAAGGAGATCAAGAAATGCATCCAGCGGAAGACCATACGTTTCCCAAAACCAAAACGCATCTTTCCCTTCGGTAAATATAGAATTTGCGGCGCCGGAGCCGTAACGCTTCTGCATCTCTTTTTTCGCACGTTCAAGCGCTTTCTTAAACTTACCCAATTCATTATTGAATACTTCAAGAATATACGTTTCGGAAAGTTTCGGATAATGCTCTTGGTATATAGGAACAAACGCCCCCACAGCCTCTCTGAAATAAATATCTGCAGGACCTTCAATCATCAGACGCCGCAAGATTCTCCTCAATATATAGCCGCGTTCTTTATTGCTCGGCACGATCCCTTCTGCGATGAGAAACGCGACTGCACGCAGATGATCCGCAAAGACACGGTAGCGCTTTGGCGCTTTATCATACGGAGCATAATCAACAATCGTGTGAGCTTTTTCTTCAAGCTTCCTGATGAGCGGCAGCAAAAGATCAGTTTCAAAAACACTCTTCTTCCCCTGCAAAACCATAGCCAGTCTCTCCAATCCCATCCCCGTATCTACCCCTCTCTGCTTCAGTGGTATCAATTTCTTGTCTTTATCGCAGTAGTATTCATTAAAAACAATGTTCCATACCTCCGTGCCTCCAATATGGATTTCTGTAGTCGGCCCGCAGGGCCCTTCAACTCCTGTCGGCCCCCAAAAATTGTCTTCGCGCCCGCCTCTTAAAATTTTACTTTCGGGAATGCCAAGCTTTTTCCAGATTTCGGCGGACTCTTTGTCCTCCGGCACCCCCTGCCCTAAGCTCGTCGAAGGGTCGCCGGCGAATACAGTCACGTGTCTCCCACGCTATCAATATCGGAAGTGCGCAGGCACTTTTGTACTGAAGCAATATTTTTGCCATAGGGCGATTTTTCGCCCAGAAAATAAGGCTTGAACTGCTGCATTCCGGCCGTAGTAAAAAGCACCGAGGGGTCGGTCGGAATTAAAGACGAAGAGGGAACAATTTTGTGCCACTTTTTCTCAAAAAATTTTAGGAATAAACTACGAATTTCTGTTGATCTCATACCTTAATATTAAAAGATTTCTCGGAAATGGAAAAGGGCCTCAGTCATTGACCGAAGCCCTTTGTCCCCCGCTCTAGCGGGGGACCTGCGGGACCTTGAAGGTCCCGAGGGCTATGACGCCGAGAACGCTAAGCCTCACATTCTCGGGCCATGCCCTTAGCTCGCCGACCTCGTCTGGCTCGTCGTAGTTCTCGTGCCGCTCCTGGGCAACGATCGCCACGACGTCCTCGACCGGTACAACGAGCTCCATTGTGGCGGTGGTCTCGATGCTCGCCTCCGGATCCCAAGAGGTCCGGTACAGCTTCAACGCGAAGACCTGACGGTCTGCGTCAAAGCGTACGGACTTGTCCTGGTAACCCATGTAGTCCATTGCCCGGCACGTAAACACGTGCTCGGTCTCCGGACCACCGGGCTCCTGACTCCGCCTGTAGACCAGGAAGACGTCGAACCTGAGGCCGTCGAGACCCCACCCGCTGACTGGATGCCGCTGCATGGCTTCCTCCTGGCGCACCTCGTTCCGAGGCCGGCGCCTATCAATAATAGAGAAACCATGTATCATTCTCGCCCCGTTGCCAAGGCAGCCAAGATAAGCCACGCAGCACCCAGAACAGGATATTATAGCAAACCCATTAACGCTGTCAAGGCCACGGGTGCCCCGCTCCTTTGGCCGGTAATTATACCGACCGAGGAGAGAGATTCTAAAAAGGAGCGGGGCGCCTGTGGCCTCGTTGTTAAAACTGTTGGCATGTGCGGCGCCGGAGTATCGGGCCAACGCCGCACATGCATTTTCTGACCGATGGGGTTGCAGCTACTTCTGCAAAAGCAGGTGTTCCAAAATCCTGCGGAATGTTGGCAAAAGCCCAGACAAAAGCTGTTCATCTGCCCACCACGCAGGTGTTCCCCACGGAGAACTCCCCGCACACCTCACCAGTTCAGTGGTTAACGGATCTTCGTCCGTGTCCCACGCGGTAAATCGTATGTTACCGGTGGTGAATTTAACGACGAATCCGTCTTCGTCCAACGACACTTCCATGATCTCATGCTGATCAACTCTCCTCCCACGCTGTTCTTGAATCAACAAAGCGACATTTGAACGCATTTCGTCGCAGGACACTTCGATCGCCTCCTTTCTTGTATGTGGTACTCGTTTCTTCCTACTCCCGCCGAAGCTTCCCTCAAAACTTTTTGAAAGAAATTTTGGCAGGACTAGCCCGACGAGGAGAGAGATTTCTTTGTCCACCAAAGCTTTACGCGAAGGCGGATCATCCCACGAAAGCGCCTGTGACCTCTTGGGGAAATGGCTTTGGTCTCGTGCGGCCCTGAGCTTGTCGAATGGACCGCACGAGACCTTATGGCGAGAGATCGGTTTTGGGCGGCCAGAACCCACCGCAAGGCAACTGCCCAAGCCATAGCTTCTGCAGAAACCATCAGGCACTGCTTTTTGTAGCCACAGGCTAGATGAGCATACTCGTGCAGAGTCACGGCCTGCCAATGGGGACTCAGCGACGAACGTGGTAATGGCAACACAACCCTTATAGGTAGCCAACCACCTCCGCTCTGTTGCCAATCTACTTTTCCTCCGTGGTCCCCATGGTACACGATTTTCAGCCCACTCGCCGGACGCAGTTTTTTCCGGCGAAAACGGCGCAATAACACCAGAATATCCATCTTTCGGTTTCCCTCCTTTCTTTTTTATGTTCTACTCCCGCCAAAGTTTACCCTGAGCTTGGATTTCGACTGAGCTCAGCCGAAGTCCTCAGGGCAAGTTTCGATGGGACTAGCTCAATTTGACAGACGTTGTAGGACATTGGTATTCTAACATTAGACTATGTCTGACGATACCAAGAAAATTTTAGACCACTTTGACCAGAAAACCGAGGAAACCAAGCGGCATTTTGACGAAAAGACTGAAGAAACGAAACGGTATGTTGGCCAGAAAACCGAGGAAAGCAAACGGCATTTTGACGTGGTTGCGGAACGAATGGAGGACAAAATCGCAATCGTAGCCGAACAAGTAGCGGCAAATACGGAAAAGCTGGAAGAACACGGTCAAAAATTGGACAAAATTGACGCAAGACTTAATCGGGTTGAAGATACTCTTGAGGTTATTAAACTTGACCTTGAATTCATCAAAAACGATCTTAAGCAGAAAGTCGGCCGCGACGAATTCGCTGTTTTAGAGCGCAGAGTGGCAATGCTTGAGGCCAAATCAAAATAGGTATTTCAATTTTCTTGTCGTTTTTCGTATAAACAGCGGCGCAGCTGTTTTTTGTTTCCCAAAAGATTTTACGTGACTACCGCTTATCGCCTCCTTTCTGGAGAACTAGCCCGCCAGTCTCCGATTTCCACACCAGTGAAAACCAGGGACTGACGGAGCAGGTAGTGGTTCGATTAAACTCACCACTACGCTGCTCCTTGCCGCTACGCGGCTTGCATCCGTCGCCCCACCGGCCTGAAGCCCCGAATGGCCAGCACGGCGTCCACCTGACGCCAGAACTGGCCGACAACCGCTTTGCCGTCGCGATTGTCTACCGCGGCCTCAAGCTCCAAGGGCGAGATCCACGAGGGAATTATCCCTCGGCGAAGGGCATCCACGCCCTTCGCGCTCACCACCGCCTCGCGGTTGGTGGTGAACTGGATAGGGAGCAACTGCTCCTTTCGGCTGCGGCGGACCCAGAGATCCACCTTCAGCCGGTGGTCCTCGTACGGAGTTGAGGCAACCGCCTCAAACCCATGCCGAGCGAGGAGAGCCACAATGGCGTTTTCGCACCACTTGCCCTCCTCAAGAATCCGGCCCTGGTGAAACATCTGATCTGGGACCTCCTCTAATATATTTTGAAAATGCTTAAAGCGCTCTCGCGGAGAGAGCGCCAATATATAAATATAAGAATAATGGCTCTTAACTCTCTCCTACATAGTTAGTATAGCATATAATATAAATCTTGTCAAGTCTAGGACCCTTAAAAGCCCTCGCGAACGAGGGCTTTTTTGCGAACAAAAGGTATTTAATCTATAATTCCGCCGCCAATGAGTTCGGCTCCGCGCCAAAACACAACCGACTGACCCGGCGCCACCGCCCTCTGCGGCCGTTCAAATACAACGATGGTAGCCCTCGTTGCATTTGAACGGCTTAAGATTGCGCTTTCTGGTTTCTGGCGGTAGCGAATGGCGGCTTTAACGCGCAAGGGTAAACGCGGCTCTTCTCCGGAAATCCAATTTATATTTTCAACTAACATCTCTTTTTTGTATAAATCTTTCTCGTTGCGGCTCACGACCAAAATGTTCTTTTTTATGTCCTTACTAATTACGAAATAAGGCCCGCCGGCCAATCCAAAACCGTGTCTTTGACCTATAGTAAAAACTGCCGCCCCTTGATGCCAACCAAGGAAATTATCTTTTGTATCCACAATTTTTCCTTTTTTTGCAGGAATATACGGAGCCAAAAAATCGGCCAGTTTTATTTTTCCCACAAAGCAAATTCCCTGGCTGTCTTTACGCTCGGCGTTAGCCAAACCGAACTTCCGCGCCATTTTCCGCACTTCGGGTTTTGTGTAATCCCCTATCGGAAAACGACAATACCTCAAGTTTTCTTGGCCCAACCGCCACAAAAAATACGACTGGTCTTTGTTTTTATCTTTTCCACGCAACAATTTATATTTTGGATTTTGCCTGCCCGCCGAAGCCTTGCTCGGCCTTCGTAGCCACTTCGGCGAAGGAGGCGCGCAGGCGGGGATTTTGGATTTTCGAACATAGTGTCCCGTCGCAATATAGTCAAATCCCATCGCTAACGCCTTTTTTAAAAAAACCCCGAACTTAATATGCTTATTGCACATTACATCCGGATTCGGCGTCCGCCCGGCCATATACTCCGCCACAAAATAATCAAAAACTTCTTTGCGGTATTCTTTTGTAAAGTTAAAAACATAAAACGGTATGTTTAATTTTCGCGCGGCTTGGCGCGCGACTTTTTCGTCCGCGGCGGAAGCGCAATTGCCCAACACATCTTTTCCGTCCCAACACTTCATAAAAGCGCCGGATACGGCAAAACCAGCCTGTTTTAGCAGGGCCGCGGCAACTGAAGAATCAACTCCTCCAGATATGGCAACGATTACCTTTTTGTTTGATTTTTTCCTTA
>Ga0075985_115_pt1 | contig 16663 bp, 10 predicted proteins | sample RifGroA2_FD_68003 | JGI IMG/M metagenome (GOLD analysis project Ga0075985, IMG submission 68003) | Parcubacteria bacterium GW2011_GWA2_47_9 | reverse complement strand
GTATTCGACTGAAAATGACGTACCATTGTCTCGCCAGAGGACTTCCGTATCTTCATGGCTGCTCACTCCTGTACGAAATGCCTGGTAAATACGACATTCTTCCTCAGGATATGATGTTCCATCCGCCCGTGTGTGATGAATGAGCCTGTGCATATTTTTACCGATTAATTGATCCGGGCAACTATAACCAAGCATTATCACACATGCATGGTTACAAAAGGTACAATTGCCCTGAGTATCAATACCATAAATAGCCTCTGCCGCGGAATTAAGCAATAGGCGAAATTGTTCTTCGTGGTACTTCAAATCTTCCAACATCTGTTTACGTGCTGTTATATCTTCCTCAATTGCTATAAAATGCGCCGTCTTCCCGTCCTCATAATTCAGTGGTGATATTAATGCATCCACCCAGTACAATTCTCCCTTTTTCTTTTTATTGTGAAATTCACCCTTCCATTCTTTACCCGACGTAATCGTTTCCCATAAATGTTTATATACTTCCGGTGTTATCTCGCCCGATTTTAATATACGTGGGTTTTGCCCAACTACCTCCTGGCTTGTGTACCCGGTTATTTGGGTAAATCTTGGGTTAACATATACGATGTTTCCCTGTGGATCGGTGATTATCACAGCGACCGGGCTTTGTTCTACCGCCTTTTCTTGGTTTCCGAGCTATTTTTTTTGCTCGTTTTATTTTTTTAATTTTCTTTTTGGCTTTTGGCACGAGCTACAAATCTTTATGCAGTTCCTCGCTTAATGCGTGGAATTCCCGAAGTAAAACTTGTGTTTTTTCCGCGTCATTTGCGGCCTCCGCCTCCTTTATGGCCGAGGCCACGGTTTGCAGGCGGTTTCTTACGGCGAGGCTGGAAAGTTCTTCCAGGGCTATCGCAATTTCCTGACCCACCGCCTCTTCGTCGTTTTCTTCCGACTCCGCCCTCAAGAGAAGATACTCCAGCTTCGGTTCCGATATCGCGCCGTTTCCGGCAAAACTCGCGGCAAGAACTGGAGAAGAAAGCGAACCGATAATGGCCTGCATGGGTTCTGAAAATAATTGACGGTGATGTTCGCTGAGCTGTTTCACCTTGTCTTTATATTTCAGCAAAAGAGAAACGACGCGCTCCTCAAGTATCTCTTTGCGGCTCCTCGGCGCGGCCAAGGGTTCTGGCGCGTCTGTTAAAACTTTCGCTTCATAGTCCGGACGGACGGCTGACCGGCTTTTTTTAAGCTCCTCTGCCACATCTTCTTCTTTTATTTTAAGCAGTTCCGCCAGTTTTTGGCGCCAATGAGCAAGCTCTATCGCGTTGGGAATCCGTTTGAGAATGGGTAATAACATTTTTGCCGTCCGGGTTTTTCCCTCCGCGCTTTGTAGGTCGTATTTCAAGCGGGCGCTTTCAAAATAAAAATCCATTATGGAACTGGCCTTTTCCTGCAGTTCTCCGAAAGAAGCCGGATTTTCCGCGGTAACGTCGGCCGGATCCTTGCCCTGCGGCATAACTATTACTTTAACGTTAAACCCTTGCGCCTGCGCCAAATCAATGCCTCGCTTGGTGGCCGTGTCGCCGGCGACGTCCATATCAAACGCGGTAAAAAGATTTTCGGAATAACGTTTCAAAAGCTGCAGTTGATAAGGAGTCAGCGCCGTGCCGCTTGTCGCCACCACATTTTCGTAGCTCGACTGCGCCACCATTATCGCGTCCACGTAACCCTCCACCAGAATACAGGTATCCTTTTTCCGCACCTCAACTTTGGCTTTGTCCAAACCGTAAAGAATCTTTCCCTTATCATACAGTATAGTCGCCGGGCTGTTAACATATTTTGCCGGATCATCCGATTTGAAAACCCTGCCGCCGAATCCGATTACCTGTCCCTGAATGTCGCATACGGGAAACATGATGCGGCCGCGGAAGCGGTCAAAATAAGAACTGCCGGCTGCCGACTGCGAACCGCTCGTTTCTTTTTTGATTGCCAGCCCGGCTTTCACCGCTTCGTCGCGCGAATATCCCTGGCCCACCAGAAAATCGCAAAGGCTCGTCCAGGCGTCCGGCGAATAGCCCACGCGCCATTTTTTTACGCTGTCCTCGGTGATTTTTCTGTCCAAAAGATATTTTTTGGCTTCCTGCCCGATCTGGCTTTGAGCTAATTGTTTTTCAAAAAACCTCGCGGCAAGCTCGCAGATCTCGTAGAGACGCTGGCGCTCCGTGCGCAATTTCGGGTCCTGACGCTTTAACTCCACTCCCGCTTTTTGCGCGAGAAACCTTAGCGCGTCCCCAAATTCCACGCCCTCTATTTTCATCACGAAATCAAATATGCCGCCGCCCGCGCCGCACCCGAAACAATGCCACATCTGACGGGCGGGAGAAACGAAAAAAGACGGCTTTTTCTCCGAATGAAAAGGACAGACGGCGCGATAGTTCACGCCGGCCTTCTGCAGTTTGATGTATTGCCCGACAACGTCGGTAACGCTCAGGCGGTTTTTGACTTCGTCAACGGAAGAATCAAACATGGTAAAAATAACTTAATAACATTCTTGCGCCAGTATATCATAATCCGACCAATAGTTGCCGCCGTCAGGGAGGGAGTTGTCGAAAAGATTACCAGCTTTTAATTGGTTATCCGAAACGATTGTAATTAAAACGAATCCCATTACAAGTGCTAATTTAATCTTCATTTATGTTTTCTTCATTGGTTCAAAAATTTAAATGAAGAGAGGATTCGATTGAAGACGCCGAATGCTACTTACCGTCTATATCCAATGATAACGTAAAAACTTCAATTAGATAGCAGTTCTATAGAATAATCTTCTTTTACATGCACGCGATAAACTTGAGACGATATTTGGCTTACGGGTGCACCATCCGAGAGAATCAGGAGGTGCTTACCGAATGAAAAATTTAACCAGTATTTGCTGCCCGAGGAAAAATTTTCCCCGGGAATAACCTTGATTGTATAGTCTCCAGTTTTCACCAAAGGAGAGTACACCCTGTCAATGGGATTACCATCAAGTCCTTTTTCCATTTCCGAATAGTAAAGAATTCCCGGGATTTCACGAAGATATTCTAAATCCGAAGGCACGATCGTGTCGGGAGTTATCGTGAAGCCGTCGGGATCAGTGACGATTAAATCAACTGGGCCTTGAGATGATACTATCATGGCAAGGGCAACATCGATCGCCCGTATATAAAACGTAGGCAGCCATGCAGCCTTACCAAAAAATTCAAAGTTAGAAACAATTTGGTTAAAAACGCCTTCGTGCTCTTTTCGTGCTCCTAAAAAAATCCTGTATTGCCCAAATGGTAACTCTATATCGATTTGAGGAACGTTAGCGAATGAATACTCATATCTGAGTCCCGGAGCGCCTCCAACGGTTATAGCTGTCGTGTCTGCATTTAAATTTTTAAAGCCGCTGGCGGCCCTGTCAGCAAAATCTGGAGTTACGATGTTTACTAGTAGAGAGGGCATAGTTGTGTTCGGCTCTTTTTCTTCGGGGGCTGTGCCAATTAAATTAAATTCACTGAATGGACTGTTAAAAGTGTTGGTGTGCAAAGTCCACTGCTCTGGATATCGAAATTCAAACCCCCACTCTGTATTGCGATAGGTTTTTAGTCCCAACGTTATGGGAGGCAAGGTGAGGGTTGTCGCAGATGGTTGTATGGAGGGTGTCGTATCTTCGTCAACTTGATTGGTAGAAAGGGATAACTTATCTACAAGGAAATTCCAGACAGCACTAAACGCTTGCTTAATCATAGAATAAACAGTCGCGGGTAGGTTAAACAATGATGCCGTATTGATTGCTTTCGGGTTGGTAACTTTAAGGGTGTCGGAACCCTCAAAAACAGTACCGTCAAACAGCTCGCCGCGCAAAAGCAACTTAACCTCGTCACCGGTAGCTACTCCGACTAAATCTTGGCGATTAAACTTGGCGATAAGGGTGCCGTTTTCTTCGTCTATGGTAGTTTTTACCGCCTTTGCTTTAGAAATTGTTATGGTTTCGGGGTTTATATCATAAATGCTCGCGCCAAAACCTTTTTCTATTTGGATAAAAGCTGTAAATACGCCTTTGCTTGAAATATTTAGCGTTTCCGGTTCTATTTTAATCTTAGCTGGTATTATTTTTTCAATCTCTCCTTCCTCCGAGGAACGAATTATATATGGCTCGGTCGGGATTTCCGAGACGGGGACATCCTCCGCTAATATTGTGGTAGTAGCGAAATCGGTGGTGAAAGATAAACTGAAAGTATCTGTCGGGAGGGCATCTGATTCTGGAATAACATTGATGAGGTAATCCCCTGTTTTTTTCGTATACGAATAAACTTGATCAATCGGCCTGCCACCTGTTCCTTGTTCCATTTCAGAGTAATAGAGTTCACCTGGAATCTGACGGAGAAATTCCAAATCGGAAGGGATGATGATGTCGGAAGTTATCGTGAAACCGTCGGGATCGGTAACGGTAAGGTCAACTGGGGAACCTGCGGATACCAGAACCGATGGCGGAAGAGCCGAAATTACGCGCTTGAAAGCGACAAAACCATCGGTATTTTTGAGGCGATCTTTGGAGTCGGGGATTATTCCGATAGAAGGTCTTGCCGCATTTATCACATCAAATCCACCACTCTCACCAACATACATTACCACATGATCAATAAAGTTGTTATCGTCAAAATCAAAAAACATCACATCTCCTGGTTGAAGCTCCGGTTCCGTGATTGAGGTTGTATTATAGCGGTATTGTTCATCCGCTCCTTCTGCTTTCACAAAGTTTTCAAAACGCGGTTTGTTTGGGTCAAAACTTCTATCGTAAGCCCACATAATCAGGCCGGAACAGTCAACACCAGCGTCGAAATCTAAGCTCCCAATCTCCTGGTTCCAGAAAGTATAGCCAGTTTTTACGGTATTAGACGCAACAAATTGACTTAAATTATAATCCCATCCCTTACCACCGTAAAGATAGGCGGCATTCACTAATTCTTTTGAAAGCCACGCGGCTTTAGTGGATAATGACAGGCTTACTTCAAAATCTACATTCCCTACCACACCAAACTCCTGCCAATCTGAAACAGCTCCTCTTGCGTCAGCCACTCTCGCCCGCCAGTGGTATTCACCATCAACAAGGCCGTATCGTGTAACGGTGGCTTGTTGACCGGATGGAACAAAATCTGATTCTATAAGACTTGTTTCGTCAAACGGCTGATTGAATTCTTTAAGTTCTATTTGAAGTTTTACTTGGTCATTGTCGGGATCGTTGAGGGTTGCTTTGAAAACAATTGTTGGCTCTGTTGTCGTTTGTCCCTCAATAATTGTCGTAAGGCCATCAGATTTGTGTTGGTCAAGACTTGATAAAGTTGGCGGTTGATTGGCCTGTATCTTCCACCCATCCCGTTCCGTCCAGGGGTACCAGTCTTGTCCTCCGGTGAAGGTATATGGAACGTCGCACATCTTGTCGTTATTTGTGTCCGTGCATCCTTCTGCCGGAGTATCATAATCCGACCAATAGTTGCCGCCGTCCGGGAGATTGCTATCAAAGAGATTACCGAATGCATCTTGAATGTATATTTGTCTTACGTTATCAATAAGATTGTTGTGGAAAGTTTTATTTTGGTTTGCATTCCAAAGATATAATCCAGCGGGAAGATATCCTGTGATTTGAGTAATCGTGTTATCTGCAAGGATATTGTGATCGGAAAAGGCAATAAATACTCCACGGTCGCTTCCTGAAATAATATTGCCACGGAGGTCATTCTCGTTGCTCGCGTTCTGAAGCCGAACACCCATAAAACCATTATTAGTGAGGATGTTATGTACGACGTCATTTTCTATGGATCCCCACAGGCTGATACCCTCAGAATTACTCGATGCACGTATATCCTTTATTACTGAATTCGTGCTATTGACGAGGGCGATTCCCTGAAGGTTATGCTCGATAACAAAGTTTTCAACTGTAACATTAGAAGAATCTGCTACCCCAATATAGCCTGCATCTGCATAACCCGTAGCGGGCGAGATAACCTGGTTGTAAAGATTCAATAAAAAGTAAATGGGTTTACCGTTTATTGTGTTATTTGTATCGACGTCATTTGGGCTGTAGGCGCCGAAGTTGAATTCGTTATTGTTCAGCGTATTATTCCTCAAGATATTATTTGGCGAAGAAAGCATAAGACCGTAATGATTTGCCATAAAGATATTATCCGTGACGAGATTACTGCCCGAATCTGAAAGTTGCATACCCATAAAATTATCTGTAAATACATTGGCGTTTATTGTGTTATGGAGGGACATATTCGAAGACAAAACACCAATGCCATCGTTCCCTTCGATAATATTTGAGAAAATAGCGTTGCTGGCAGAAAAAAGGAGATAAATACCGGTAGAGAAATTCTTAACGGTGCAGTTCTTAACGACAGTGCCGTCTTTACGATTTATATAAATGCCGTATCCCATGTGAACACCAGTAATGGTGCGATTGTTACAATCCAAAGTAAAATTATTTTCCGTGATTTCTGCGCTTTGAGTTATATCTCGGTTTAATGTGCAAGTTTTGGTCATTGCATCCCAAATGCCATAGGTAGAACAATTTGCAGGAAGAAAAATGGTGCCGGAGCTAGGTTGAAACCAAATATGATGAGCTTGAGTCGTGTCCTGCGTCCAGCTATGGTTTCCATTTTCGGCGGCAAGGACCACAATTTCGTTTTTGTAGCTGTCTTCGTATTTGTAATAAACGGCGTTCGGCTCTAATCCCAAAATAGTTAATTCCGCAGAAGAAGCAACGGAAGAAGCCTCGGTGATGAGGCTTATTGTTTTGGGCACGGATTCCAGGGATACAGTTATTTCTTTGGTGCTATCCAGGGACACATTAAGATACGCGCTGTCGGTGATTTCAAAATGCGTGCCGGTTCCCGTGACACGGCCGGGAAGCAAAAATAGATCATCACTCTGCGCATTGGAAAATCCTACCCCAAAGGCAAAGACTAAAATTGACGTTAAGATTGCAGTTATTAAAAACCTCATTGCTTTTGAAATAACGCTAGAAAGGACAGACGGCGCGATAATTCACGCCGGCTTTTTGCAGTTTGATGTATTGCCCGACAACGTCGGTAACGCTCAGGCGGTTTTTGACTTCGTCAACGGAAGAATCAAACATGGCAGTTACTTCCAATCCTATAACCATGATATAATAAAAACGCCCGTATTTCAACTGGAGAAAATATGGTTTTTGTTTTAATTATTGCTTAAATTTCACTATGCGCATTGCTCAAATTGCCCCGGTCTGGCTGGAAGTGCCTCCTCAAACCTACGGCGGAACGGAATATGTCGTATCTTTGCTTACCGAAGAATTGGTAAAACGAGGGCACGACGTCACTCTTTTCGCAACGGCGGATTCTAAAACCGCGGCCCGGCTGATACCCATCTGGCCAAGGGGGCTTTTTAGGGTTCGCAATCCGCAGGCGATCGCAGTATTCGGCATCCTGGCAAAAGAAGTTTTAGACCGTCAGGACCAATTTGATATTATTCACGACCACTGCGAAAGCTACATGGCGCCCTTCAGCATGCTGTTCCGTCCGCCCATGGTAACAACTTTCCACAGCGTCCTTACGTCGGAGCAGACAATTCTTTTTAAAAAATTCCCGAAAATAAACTGCGTCGCGGTTTCTAAAAGCCAAAAACGGTCCGGCCCGGGATTGCATATCGTAAAAACGATATATCACGGCATCCCGGCCGAACGTTACATTTTCAATCCAAAGCCTCAAGATTACCTTTTGTGGATTTCCAATATCGCGCCCGACAAGGGATTGGCCGACGCGATTCAGATCGCGAAAATGGCGCGGGAAAAATTGGTCATAGCCGGCCCGATTTTTCCGACCAACGCGGATTATTTTGAGCACCGCATAAAACCGCTGATTGACGGAAAACAAATCCAATACGTTGGCACCGCGGATTTTACAAAAAAAGTTGAACTATTCAAAAACGCGAAAGCATTCGTATTTCCTATCTTCAAGAGAGAAGAGCCTTTCGGGCTTGTAGTGGTGGAATCAATGGCTTGCGGCACGCCGGTTATCGCCCCGCCGACAGGTTCAATGCCCGAACTTATTGAACATGGAAAAAACGGATTTTTGGCGGAAAATATTGAGGACGCAATAAACGCCGTAAAAAAAATAAAAACGCTTTCCCGGGCTTATTGCCGAGAATATATCCAGAGAAATTTCACCGTCAAAAAAATGGTGGATGGCTATGAACGGCTTTACAAAAAAATCCTAGAAGAAAAAACGGCGCGGCTTAAAACGGAGAGCGCCTCGGTCGCCTAAAAATATTGCGCGGAAGGCGCAGCGCCTTTTCCGCGATGCCGCGGCCCACAAAATCCATAAGCGCCCCGGTCGCCCAGGCCTGAGGATAATTGGCGGCTAAAACAGGCATCAGCCGGCCGTCCGCGTCAACCCCGTAAAATTCGGGGAGATATCCCATTTTCTGATGCGCCGCCAAAATGGCGTTTTTTATTTTACGATATTCTTCCTTATAACCAAGCTTTTTAAATCCCTGGGCTATAATCCAGTTATCGTGAGGCCATACCGCTCCAAGATGATATGAGACCGGACTGAAATCCGGTTCTTTCACGGAATGCGTCCGTATCCCGTAGGGAGTCCATAGATCTGGCGAAAAAAGTCTTTTTATTACGGCGGCTGTTTTATCGCGGTCAACAATGCCGCAAAATAATAAATGGCCGGGGTTAGAAGTAATCGCTTTGCGCTGGCTATTATTGCCGTCCAGCGCCAAGGCAAAATATTTCTCGTCGTCCATCCAGAAATTTTTATTAAACTCTTGTTTCACTTTCTCCGCCCTGCCCCGCAGTTCGCGCGCGAGCCCCCATTCTCTTTTTATTTCGGCCAATACGGCGATAACCGTAAGCGCAAAATACTGATAACCCTGCGCCTCCACGATTGCCACCGGGGGCAAAATTTTCAGATGGTCTTCCGAACCGTCTTTCCAGCCCTGATGAAAAAGTCCGGTAGGATTTTTCTTTTCGTATTCCAGAAAATAATCCTTATTCTTATCCCCGTAATCCTCCATCCAGCGAACGGCCATCAAAATATTTTCCCAATGGCCGGTCAGGAATTTTTTGTCGTTGGTTTTGTGCAAATATAGATAAAAAACTATTAAAAACAGCGGGGTGGAATCAACGGAGCCGTAGTATGGGAACGGGAAATAACCTTGCGGATGCCTTGATTTACCGAGCTCGGTTTCGTGCAGAATTTTTCCCGGCTCCTCTTCCCGTTCATCGTTCACTATTTTACCCTGCAGCCTGGATAAAATATCCAACGTCGCTTTACAGATTCCCGGCCTAAAATCCAATAACTGCCACGCCGCGATCAAAGAGTCCCGCCCGAACAAACGATTAAAAGTCGGGTTGCCGGCTTTTAAAAACCCGGCGGCGTCTCTTAGTTGTCGGATCTCTTTACGCGCCGCTCTTCTTCGCCCGCGCGAGCCCCTCGCCAAACTCACACCCAAAAATCCTCTTCTGTTTTTAAGGGTTTTTATCTCTTCTGTTAATTGTCGTCTGATAACGGTTAAATCCATAATCACTGCCCTTGTTTTTTAATCTTACCACATCCTCAAACAGACGCGCGGAACAAAAAGCCCCGACGCAATTATCGCGCGGGGCTATGGTTAGGTCTCGCAATGTTTAAAGGCCGAGCCGCATGCGGCCGGAATGAAAATGTCCGAAATTTAATGCGCGTGCTCGTCGCAGTAACAATAGATTCCCGACCTACTCCTGGCCTGCCAGTTGCGGTGACATTTCTTTGCATTCCTATAACGTTCGGTGATCCGTTTGAAAGTCGCTAAAAGCTCTCTGGGAAGGCTTTCAATGGAATGGGCTTTGCCTAAACATTCGGCCGGCGTTGAATAAAATATGCGCTTAAGGGCGACTATCAGTTTCTGGTGGTCTTTAAGGCTTTCGGCGCAATGGCAGCCGATTATTCTTGCGGCCAATTCGCATCTTTGCCCATCTATTGCCAGAAATTCAGCAAATGTTTCACCGATGCTCTGATCCCACACAGCAGCATCTTCCGGCCGCTCCTTGAGATGCTCTTGAAGCTGCAGCTTAAGACGCTTCCACGTCCATAGCTTCATCTAACATCCTTCCCCTCTCGCAGATTTCCACGGCGCGAAACGAAAGTTTCCGCCGCCTGCCTCAACTGCGTATCCCGCGATGTCCGGATCGTGCTCTAACAGCAAAAGCCAGTTTTCTTTCGCGGCCGGCTCAAGAAAACTAATCTTGTGCTCCACCGCCTCAAGGGCATGGCTGTCATTTCCCACCCCGCAGGCAAGAACGTTAATGTGCCACCTCGTCGGCGTCAGGGCTCCCGGGATAAAAGCAACCTGCCCCTCGGACTCAATCTTCACCGAAAGGTGTCCGGGGGTATGCCCGCGGGTGCGAAAGAGCGTAATGCCCTCTCCCAGCAATTCTGACCCCAAAACATCGCCCTTCATCCGCCACAGATCGGTATTGTCCAAAATAACTTTTATGCCGTCAACGGTTTCCCGCAAATAACTGGACCTGGTCTTGGGATGGCCGCGAAACGCGTGAACTATTTCGTCCTCATGAAAAACGTGAAGGGCTCGCGGAAAGGCCGGTTCTAATTTTCCGTTCACCGGCTTTACGCATCCGCCGGCGTGGTCAAAATGCAAATGGGTAGGGATGACGAAATCGGGCGGCAAAAGTCCGTGATTGAGATGGCCGCACTCAAAAAGATTGAAACCGTCCTGCATACGATAATCATTAACCGTTTTCTTTTTCCAGCGCCCGATGCCGCCAAAAGACGTATCAATAAGGAATTTTCTTCCATTTGGACTGGTAACAAGAAAACAATTTACGGCAAGCTGAACGCGGTTTCGTCTGTCAAAAAGCGTGGCAACCCCCATTGAAAAATTACGCCATTTTTCCTTCGGCACCCCGCTGAAAATTACTCCGCCGTCCAGACGAAACCACTGCTGAATAGCTAGCTGAATCTTGAACCTGCCGACTTGCCATTCCACTTAAGATTCCCTTACCAGATATGGGACTAAGGATTTCTTGAGATTACGTATCCCGCCGCGGGGATCCGTCACATCGCCCTTGTAGCGCGGAATCACGTGTATGTGCAGATGGAAAACCGTCTGCCCGGCCGCCTCTCCGCAGTTTATACCGACATTATAACCGTCGGGATGGAATATCTTGTCAAGATAGGCTTTTGCGCTTAGCACCATCGCGGAAAGATTGCACCATTCCCACGAATTCAGCTCAAACATAGATAAGACATGACGTTTGGAAACGATAAGTGCGTGCCCTTTGGACACGGGGAAGTTATCATAGATTAGAAGGAAATGCTCGGTCTCAAAAATAGTTCGGCCTCCCTCGGCGCGAGATGAGCAGAATACACAATTCTCTTCCATTTTTTTCTTCCTCCTTTTTTATGATGAAAAAGTGCCAAAATAAGACTAGCACGGCCGGCTTTAAGCGACAAGACGCGCTAATCTAGCCAGTAGCCAAGCCAAAATTCTTTTGTCGCAAGGCGACAAAACGCAAATCCGCGCATTTCTCAAAAATGTCGGCTCGAACTTTATGCTGAATTCCCGCCTGCGCCATTTTAAGGTAATTTAGGCGATTTTACCAGTGTCTCATTCTCGGGGTTTTTATAGAACCTCCGCGAGCCCCTTTTTTCTTTACGTTAGGCCTTCCTGATACTCTTGCCCGTTGATTTTGGGAAATGCCGGATAAATTTTCTGGACTCTGCCGACTCGCCCGTCTTGTAACCGAACTTTAATCCCGCGTGGATGAAAGGCGGAACTCGTCAAAATTTCCGCCACTATTCCGCGGGTAAGTTTTCCGGTTCTCTGGTCTTCTTTAAGCGTAATTTCCGCTTCCGAACCGATTTTTACATATTCCCTCCTTTGTCCGTCCGTAGCTTTACGCGAAGGAGAATTTTGCCCGTTCATAAGTTTACTTATGGTGAGTGAATCGAACCATTCTCCTAATTTTCTTTCCCCGTAGTGAACGCTATACGTTCTACTACTGGGGTTTTAGAGTCGATTTCCATAATTAACCGCTAAATGATTTGGATAAGATGGATTGTTCCAAGGAAATGAAATCGGAAGCGGTCTTGGCCTGAGCTTGTCGAAGGCTCTTTATTTTTTCGGAGAGCGAATCCAGCCGCGCCACGATTTTTTTCTGCTCCGCAAGGGGCGGCAGCGGGATTTTTATCGCTTCGCACCGGCTCTTGTTAATGATTTGCAGTGTGGTTGATGATGCGCCAGAGATAAATTTTTCTCGCGAACGAATTAGAGAATAAAAAAGAAATTTTCCATCGAGCTTTTTTGTGTGTGGCACAAAAGCATTTATTTGTTGATTTGTTGCCATTTCCTGCGAAGCAATCCCTATTTTTCCTATAGAACCAATACAACACATCATCACGGCTCCGGCTAGAATTTTTCTAACGCCGCTCTTTTCAAACCCCTCTTTTGACAACATTTTTTCCGTTGAACCAACATACGCTTCGTTCAAGTCCCCAGGCCGTGCCCATAAATACTCGTTGCCATAATAAGACGAGATACTTGTCTTAGGTGTATTACCAGTAATAACGTCAGAAATTTCTCCCAACTCTTTTTCTTCCCACTGTGCCGCGCCGTAGTTTTTACTGCGTCCTTCCGAAGCTGAAAGCGTAGGAGGAACGAAGGCGGACTTGCTGGACATTCCAACATTCTGCAGAATGTTGGAATGTTGCTTACCTTGAGTTTGTCGAATGGGTTGAGAAAATATACGGTGGAGTTCGGCGGGGAGGAGGTTTTTGGCGGCTTCTTGGGCTTCGGCGCGCAAGCGCTTGGCCTCCTTAATCTTCCCCAGCAACCCCTCCAACCTCGCCACAATTTTCTTCTGCTCCGCGATTGACGGGAGCGGGATTTCGAGATTGTTAAAAATATTAAAATCCAAATGAGGGATTGCCGCTCCTTTTTTGCTGGAATTGAACAAATCAAATTTTGTTTTCAAAAATAATTCAAGATACATCTTTTCAACTTGCTTCTTGTCAAAATCAATCCTGCTCATTGTTGATGACAAAACACCTTCAAATCCCGAAAAAACATCACCAGACTTTGAGCCGTCGCAAATAATTATCAAATCGTCCTTACTCACCGAAACAGAATTTTTATCCGACATTTCTGCAAATTTAGCCTCTTTCGTTCCACGCAGAAACTTTGCTTCCAAATAAGGAAAGCGGGTTTTTGTCTGAACACCAAAAAGCTCGGGCTTTTTGCCCTTTTTAACCTTGCACACTTCTCCGAGTTTTTTTGTTGGGTAATTCTTCATACCGGGTTAACAATTTTCACACAGAGCGTTGTAATGGTCTTTGTCTTTAGCTTCAACCGCTTTCAAAACCGACTTGACCACCTCACGACATTCACTGAAATCATTGAAAACCAGAGAGCGCGTGGCTGATTCGTTGTGCGAATACTCATTTAGGAACTTATCGACCTTGTTCCTCTCGGTTTCATCCTCAATTAGTTTAGGTAAATTGTTAAGTGGTTTTGGCTCGTTTGGTATTCTGAATCCAAGATATGCCTCCAAAAATCTACGTGTGATGTTGGGCATCTGAAAGAGTTGGTCAAAATTGGCATCCTGCAAGTCATCAAACTTTTTAAGAATTGAAAATAGATAATGATATTCTGACTTGAAACGTTCAAGCGCATCCGGCAACGGCTCTAAAGTAGCCTCAAAATCGCCTTGCTTTAATATACGTTTAACAAGGTAAAAAGAGCGTTCATTCTCTTGAACCCCGCCCCTGCATCTATCTTTCATCCAGTCCTTGAGAAGATTAAAAAACTCTAAATTATGAGTGGAAATGAAAAGTTGTGCGCAATTCCAAAGTTTGCTTTTAATAAAGGCGTAGATGTTAAAAAGGTGGTTGGAATCAAGACTGGAAACTGGGTCATCAATAAAAACAATTGTGTCGCTCAAATTGGTATTCCTGTCTTCAAGGCAAGTAATGAAGTAGGCAAAAGATATAGCGGTTTTCTCTCCTTCGCTCAAGTTTCCCGCAGAAAAACCATTGCGCTTGAGCATAAACTTATTTTCTGACGTTACCTCGATTCTGATGCCATCGTGCTGAAATAGTTGTTTAATGTAATCATTCACTTTCGTTGCGCCCTTCAAGGCGTCAGAAAGTTTTGCTTCAATTTTGGCGCGTTCACCCGCAAGTGTGGTTAACTGGGTTAGTTGGTCAGCGTGCTTCTCTTTTTTAGTTTTTATTTCTTCCTGTTTCGTTTTATAGTTTTCTCGTTCCAAGAAATCGCTGGCGTAGTGCTTAATGAGTCTCTCCTTTGCTTCATTTTTTACTTGTTCAAAGTTTGCTGTTTTCTGATTGTGCTTGTCTATTACAGCACTGATATTGTCAAACTTTGCCTTAGGTTCAAACTCTATCTGTTCTGGTGGTGTGATATAGACCGCCTCAAATGTTTTGGTCTGTTTGTTTTCAAGCTGCTCCGTAAGCCAACCAAGAAAAGCGATAACCTTTTTGCCTTCCTCTACCAGGGCTTTTCTGTTGGTTTCGTATTCTGATTGTAGCTCTTGGTAAAAACGTGCTTTATCGTGCAAATCGGCTGTTAGGTTATTGGGTGCGGCTTTTCGTTCCTCAATTCTCTTTCGTAGAACACCTATCTGATCTTGAAGTTTTTTGTAATTTTCAGAAAAGTGCCCAGATAACTCATCCCGCCTGGCTTGTGTTATTTGGTTGCCGCAAAATTGACACTCTTTCTCGTGTTCGTGAAGCGTGATACCCTCTTGCGCCCATTCCTCAAACCGCGAATCATTCTTGAACTTCTCAATGGGCTTTCCCGAAACTGCTTTTGCGAGAATCGCTTTAACCTCTTCCAAAAGAGTGTTTGTTTCTATCTCTGGCAACTGTGGAGACACAATACTTTCCAATTTCCCAGGACTTCTCCATTCACTTAGCGCAGATTTACACGCGCTATCAGAAAGTTTTGCGCCCGTATCTTCGAGCGAATTGAGAATGGGTCTCAAATTACGCACTTCATAATCTGGTAAGGCAAGTTGCTGTTTAATCTCTCTGGCGCAATTTGATTCTACACGCCGTAATTGTTCTTCCTCTTGCTCATATTCCTTTTGGAGTGCTTCGTTTGCAGCCTTTAACTTCTCAACCTCTTCTTTCTTTTTGTCTAATTGGTCTTGCAATTCTACATTCTCCTCACCAAGTAAAAAGATTGGCTCAATATGTTCTCCATCCGCATACCATTTAAGATTCTTGCCGATAAAATCTTGATTGAAAACACGCACATTCGGAAGCATTGTAAGATTTGAGTGTTTATACTTATTTCTGTTGTCATCCTCAAGCTCAAACTCTGCTCCCGCATAATCTGGGTGTTCTTCTTGTGTCTCAAAAGAACGGAAAACGCGGGAGAGCGTTGTTTTCCCAGAATAGTTCCAGCCGTACAAAAGATTATATTTCTTAAACTCTTGGATTGAAGTTGCAAAACGAAAATCTTTGAAAATCCCGAAGCCCTTTATTTTGTTGATTTTCTTTATCGTCATAAATTTGCTCTTATGTCGCTCAAAATCTTCGCAATCTGTTTTTCCGCGGTTGCGATGTTTTCTAAAACCTTTTTGGGGTCTGTGTGTTCAACTTTTGCCCTGCCATTCGGATTTTTGAAGTCCAGGTTGTAGTTTCGTTCTTGGATTTGCTTAATGGAAACTTTCCACATATTCTTATTTTCCTTGCGCACTTTCGGACCGGCGCCGCCTACGCCAAGGCTACGGCGAGCCAAGTCGAACTCCTCGTGGGTGATGCCGCGGTTTTTGGTGTATTGTTTGACGCCTTCGGGAAGCGGGAGCTGGTAATACCAGATTTCTTTGGTGGGTTCGCCTTTGGTGAAGAAAATCAAGTTGGTGTTCACTCCGGCATAAGGATTGAACACGCCTTGCGGCAGGCGAACGATGGTGTGGACATTACATTCTTCAAGGAGTTTTTTCTTAATGGCGGTTTTTACGCCCTCGCCGAAAAGCGAGCCGTCGGGAAGGACAATGCCCGCGCGGCCGTTGGGTTTTAAGAGATGAATGAAAAGCACCAAAAAGAGGTCCGCGGTTTCGCGAGTGCGGAACTCGGCCGGAAAGTTTTTCTCCACGCCGTCTTTGACTGCGCCGCCGAAGGGCGGATTGGCCGTGATCACGTCCACGCGGTCTTTTGGCCCGTATTCGCGCAAGGGCTGGGCGAGCATATCGCCGCGGCGCAAAGTTTTCGGCGTATCCACGCCGTGCAAAATCATATTGGTGATGGCGAGGAGATGCGGGAGCGGTTTTAACTCCACGCCGTGAATCTGGCTTTGGAGTTTCTTTTCGTCTGCCGCGGTCTTTACTTCCTGCTTGCGAATGTATTCCAGCGTGTCAATCAAAAATCCGCCGGTGCCGCAGGCCGGGTCAAGCACCTTTTCGCCAAGTTTGGGAGAAACCATCTCCACCACAAAGCGCGTCAAGGGGCGCGGCGTGTAGTACTCTCCGGCATTGCCCGCGCTTTGGAGTTCTTTGAGCAAATGTTCATAGAGATCGTTGAAGGCGTGGCGGTCGTCGGCTTTGTTAAAATCAATTTCGTTGATTTTGTTAATCACCTGCCGGATAAGCGTGCCGGACTTC
>Ga0075985_123_pt1 | contig 16680 bp, 15 predicted proteins | sample RifGroA2_FD_68003 | JGI IMG/M metagenome (GOLD analysis project Ga0075985, IMG submission 68003) | Parcubacteria bacterium GW2011_GWA2_47_9 | reverse complement strand
AAACTTAAGATCGGAGTTTGGATACAGCAGTTTCATTTCCCTTGCGATGCCGATGATGGGGACTATGTGCCCGCCGGTGCCCCCGCCGGTAAAAAGAATTTTCATAGCCGTTGGTTTAAGATATTCGTGCGCCGGACCGCCTTGAAATGTTAAGCAAAATTCCGACTCCGATGAGTTCTGCAATCACATGCGAACCCCCGTAACTTAAAAATGGCAAGGGAACGCCGGCGATTGGCAGAATTCCCGACATCGCGCCCATATTAACGAAGGCCTGCAGCGCAATCCAAAAAGTGATTCCAACGGCGACCAGTTGATAAAAAACGTCGCCGGAATTTTTAGCGATACTAATTCCTCGCCAAGCGAATAAAACAAAAAGCGCAATCAGCAAAAATGAACCGACAAAACCTAGTTCCTGCGCAAAAGCGGCAAAGATGGCATCGGACATAACTGCCGGCAAAAACTGCAATTGCTTTGAATTCATGCCCGCACCGATACCGGCCAAACCTCCGGACCCAATAGTTATTAGGGCCTGCTTCAACTGATAGCCGATTCCCATCGGTTCTATGGATGGATTCAAAAAAACCATAATTCTCTTGAAACGATAGGGCTCATATTTAACTAAAAGAAATAACGCCGGAACGCTCAACGCTCCCAAAACGATAAGATAACGGATAGGCACACGAGCCACGAAATACATAATAGTACCCGTTGCGACTATGATGCCCAAAGTACTCATATCAGGCTGCGATATCAACAACGCGCTTAAAAAGACGGTTATTGCCAAAAAAACAATGAAACGGCTTAACGAAGAGGTATCGGCTGACGGTGCACGCCGCAAAGAGCTCCGAGCGCTTACTTGCTCTTTGTGCCGCCCAGCAAGCCAAGCCGCGATATAAAGAATAAAAGTTAGCTTCAGAAATTCCGACGGCTGAAAAGAAATAGGACCAACTGTCAGCCACCTGGCCGCCCCGCCGGAGATTACACCCGCTATAGGATGAAAAACAAACAAAAGCGATAGAATGGTCAATAAAAATAGGGGCAACGCGAGTTTTTTCATCAGCTTTACGGGCAGTAAAAACACGGTAACCCCCAAAATAATGCCGGGTAGGAATCCAAACAATAATTGGTGAAAAAGATAAGAGCTCGTGGAACCAAAATTTTCAAGCGCAAGAGGGGCCGAAACCCCGCTCAAAACCAAAACCCCCAGCAAAATTATGGTCCCGACGACGCCGAGAAGAAAATAGTCTGCGCGCTCCTTTTCCATCGGGTTTATTATATCACATCCGCCGCGGTTTTTTTGAAAACGACTTAACTGCCCGCTTATACGCATTGCCCCTATCCCGATAATCACGAAAGAGCCCAAAACTTGGAGACGCCGGCGATAACAGGCATATTTTCCCCGTTTTTGTGTGCAAAAATGCCAGACTGATCGCCTCGCGCATATTCCGCGCCGCAAAATACTTAATACCGCCCCCTTTTTCGGATGCGGTTACTTCTTTTATAATGCGCTTTCCGGACTCCGGAAACAGAATAACCGTTTTAACGCGGCTGCGCCAAATCCCTTCGGCTAACGGCCTAAAATCAATTCCCCGGTCAAATCCTCCGGCGATAAGAGTTTCAACGCGCGATCCCAGCAAATCAAGCGCGGCGATTGTCGCCTGTGGTATAGTTGCCAATGAATCATTGTAAAATGTTATACCTTGAAAAACGCCGACCAATTCAAGCCGGTGCGGAAGATATTGAAAGTTTTTCAACGTTTTCTCTATAGAGTCGTTTGAAACTCCGGATATTCTGCCCGCCTCGCGTGCGGCCGCCTTGTCCAGCCCATAATACTTTCCTGTCACCGAAATCTTATGCGCCTTGGATTTTTGGGCGAATTTGCATACCAGGCGATCTTTGGCGTTGAAAATAAGGTAATCATCTTTGTTCTGCCACAGGCAGATATTTGCCTTGGCCCGGCCGTATTCCGCAAAATTGCGGTAATAATCCAAATGTTCCGGGTAAATATTTAAAAATACCGCCACATGGGGCGATTTTTTCAGGCCATACAACTGGTGGCTGGATAGCTCATAAACGAAAATGTCGTTCGGCCCCGCGCTGGCTAAAGACGATAACGCGGGTTTCCCGATGTTGCCCACAAGATGAGCCCGAAAACCGGCGTCGCGAAGAATCTCGTAGATCATTGAAGTTGTCGTACTCTTTCCCTTGGTGCCCGTAACGCCGATTATTGTACCCGGACACAGCTCAAAAAAAATCTCTGTCTGCGACGTTACCCGTTGTTTTTTTGAGACAAAGGGCGCGATAAGTTTTGGCGCGATCCCCGGCGACTTTATGATTACATCGTAGTTTTTTATCGCCCCGAGATACCGCTTTCCCAGATGCAGACGAACCGTTTCCAATCTACCGAGGTTCAACCTCACCAGTTTGGGGTTTTGGTCGGCAATGCCAAAGGTTTTATGTGGGAATATTTTTCGCAAAAACAAAAACGTGCCGTGCCCCTCTCGTCCAAAACCGAGAATAAGGATACGTTTATCCCCTATGGACTTGACAAATTTTTTATTATATGATATCATCTCTGTGTAGGCCATTAACTTCGGTGAAATATCTGAAAGGAGGTATTAAAATGGCCGAAATAAAGGAAGGGATGCAGATAAGGGTGGAGGTGCCCGATGGCGGTCGGCCGGGTATTCCCGTTAAGACCGTCAGCTGGGGACCGCTCACGGGCGATGTCCGTGAGTATCATCGTCAGCAAACCTCTGGACAGCCCGGGCGGTTCATGTTCGGAACCGTTCTGAGCATCTACCAGGGCGAGCCGGCGAAGGTCACGCCCGTCCTCGGCAAGGACGGGAAGCCAATCATTGCCGACGACGGTGAGCCGCTGATGCGGGTTATTAGACCCGCCAAGCTTATCGCTCTCGTCCGATGGAATGGCCGACGGTACCGCACCTCGGTCCTGCCAACCGAGATATTGGTTGACAGTTCTGTCAGGCCTGTCAGGCCTGCGTGATCCTAAGGCCCCAACCGTAAAGTTGGGGCCTTATTATTTAAATGCTTCTTAGCAAATAGGGTACCCTTCCGTTTTTCTCCGTTTTTGCCCTGCTCAAACGAAATGCCTCGCGGCTTTCTTTTTTTGTTCCAACGCATTCAAAGGGTTTTGGCCTATTCGGCTCTATCAAAGCGCGCGCTATCGGCAATAGCTTTTTATTTTCAAAAAGGTCGCCGCCGAAAATTTTCAGCATTGTTCGTTTCTCCAAAAACGGATAAAGCGTCGCGTAAACAAACAAGCATTTCGGGCACTCGCCGCACCATTTTTTGCCTAACTTTACTCCCCTATTGCAACTGGAAAACGAGTTAAAATACTTGGGGTGCTTCAAAAACATTCGCGAAATTTCCAAATCCGTGTACGGCCTTAACAAGCTAAAATAATTTATGCTTTCGGCCAGATATTTTTTGACGTATGCGGCGAATTTTTTTTCAAATTCCGAACTTTTAGAATATTGGTGGTTTATCTCGCGGCCCAAATATTTTAGATTGCCTTCATCGGCACTTTTTTCGTTTGAAAACGCTACATATTTAAAGTCAAAAAGCGCGGCGCAGAACACAGCCAAAAACGACAGCACCGAAGTGAGGGGCGTGTGGCCGTTCAGATAACCCTTCTTGTTGAGTTTTAGCAGCGCCGGGTCAACTTTTCTGCGAACGATTATTGGATTTTTTATACCGGCTATTTTTATTACGGCTTTCGCCTCTCTGCTTGGATTTACCGAAAAACTGTTGAATGAATTACCTCTTTTTTTCAGCAATTCCGCGCCAACGATGGAATCCCGCCCGCCGGCCATCGGCACCAAATACCGGTTTTTGAGCCGCCCGCCAAAGCGGAAAATTCGCCCCGATGCCCGACCTCGAGATAAAGCAATGCTGAGGAAGTCGGGGAAAGTAAAATTAATTTTGTTTTCGTAAAAAAACTGGCCCATTCCCCTGATGAATAAATCTTTCCACCATCTAATCTGTTCTTTATTAAGATATCCGGCCTCAATCACGATCTCTGGCGAACAGGCCGTCTTCCAGTAGCTTGTCATTTCAGACAATCCGCAGTGGAAAGCAAAATTTTGTAGCGCCCTCCCCCCTATTTTTCCAAGCCGGGGTTCGGGAATGTTCAGAATGCTAATTTCAGGATGAAAATCAAGGTCAGGTTCAAGGTGAAAATTAAACCTAACTTTCAGCGAATTTCCTTCGCGGTTTATTGCGAAATTTCTATAAATGAATTTCGGGTGTTTTTTTCTCAAAAAATCACACTGCTTCATATTAAAAATATAGCAGTTTTTTGGCATTTATTCAACTTTAAAGCGCCTCCGTTTTGGGGGCGCTTTTTTACGGCCGCGTCTGCCGCAATGTAGTGTATTACTAATAGGCAATACGCCCCCTATTCCGCTAGCTCCGGTCAGTTTTTGGCCGCGGCGAGCCGTTTTGCGCGACGCTCATTTGCTTCCCGCCAGCGGCGGCGCTGTTCTTTCGTGCAGGGAACGACCTTGGGCATGGGTTTTGGCAAAAACCTCGGCTGCTGAATGGCGACGCCGTTAAGCTCAACTTTTTCAATTATCATTTCGCCGGTAACAAAAGTGCAGTAGGCGGAAGCGATATGCTCTCGCAAATCGGCGCCGGGATACTCAACGAAAACTTTTACGCCGACTTCGCAGGAAGTATCCCACACGCGATTTATCGCGGCGTTAAAAATAAGAAGTCCGCAGGAAACTGGCTTCTTGAATCTTATGTTTAATCCATGCACTTGATTATCCAGCGCCGAGGCGCTCACAGGCTTTGCCTTCATTGCGAATCCCCTCCCTTCGGCGCTGACTCTGCAGATTCCGCCAACTCAAGCAGTTTCTCCGTAATAACTTGCGCGGCTTTTTTATGGTCGCGCGCGCCGTCAACGACAAATACGCTGCCTACCCTGATAGTAATCGGGCAGGTCAGAAATCGCCACAATCTCGGAATCCGTTTATCCGGAGGCAATATCTTGTCGGTGCCCTCCACCCATATGGGAACGCAGAGGGGGCTGGCAAGCAAAGCTAGCATACCCATTCCTCCGCGGAGAATACCCATCTTCTTTCCGTTGCTCATACCATAATATTCGCTGCGGCGCACCGCCTTATATGTTCGGGTTCCTTCAGGAAAAATAAGCAGGTAGGCACCCCCTTTGAGCAAATTAGCCATACTGCGCAGCGCAAGCGAATCGCTTAAACCCGCGTTGCGGCTACGGCTTATTGGTACGAGGCGCAAGCGGCGAAGCCACCAGCAGTACCAGGGATCGTAGAAATTACCGCGGTCCGCGGCAGTCCACGGAAAATACCTGGAAGGATTTTTAAACAGCGCGGCGCCCAGCAGAAACTGAAGCAATATGGGCTCAATCAGAGAAGGATGGTTTGAAAGCAGAAGTACGCCCCCTGGAGACTGCAAAGGAATATTTTCTCTGCCGACTACTTTTAATCGGCGCGCGGCAATAAGTATTGCGATAAAAACGGCCAGCAAGAGCCCGGCCGAATAAACGGTTGCCGCTACAAACCTCACATTTCTTTTCATCGGCCGCTCCTTTTCCGGTAAGTAAAATTTTAAAGTGCGCGCGTGCGGTGTAGATGATTCTACCAAAAAAATTTTATTATGCAAGGACGCGTAAAACGGCGCGCGCAAAATAAAAAGCTCCCGGGAATAGACCGCGGAGCCCCAGCCCAAAATCATCGGCTTACCCAAGCATTCGTATAGTAACGCCAACGATCGCCATTACCACGCCGATCACCCAAAAGCGCATTGTCACCTTGTAGTGCGGCCAGCCTTTAGCCTCAAAATGGTGATGTATCGGGGAAGCGAGAAAAATCTTTTTATGCCGAAATTTTTTGGACAGAAGCTGTAAAATCACCGAGGCCGATTCCACAACCAGCAAAAATCCGATTATTGGCAGAACAAGCACGGAATCGGTCAAGAAGGCCACGACGGTTAGGGTTGCCGTCAGACCCAGAATGCCGGTTTCTCCGAAATAAAAGCGGGCAGGCGGAATGTTGAACCACAAAAACGCCAGCGTGGTGCCGGCGATTACGGCCGAAAACGCGGCCAAATCAACTTGATTGTTAAAAAGGGCAATTACCGAGAAGGCGCCGAACATAGTGCCGAAAGCGCCGCCCGCCAAACCATCAAGACCGTCAATCACTCCGCCGCTGTAAGTCGCCAGCATAACAACCGCGTAAAAAAGAATCATTAAGGCGCCGATTTCCATATTCCCGTTTCCGGGAATGTGGATTGTTGACCACGCCAATTTTTCATAAAACCACCAACCGCCCACCAGCCCTATAAGTGTCACCGGCAAAAGACGCCATTTCAGACTTAACCCGCCGCCGATATATTTGCCGCGGCCGGTAACCTGAAGAACATCATCAAGCAAGCCCAGCAAAGACGCCGCAATTAAAGTAAAAAGCGGCAACCACGTCTGAGAACGGCTTAAAAAATTAAGTTTTTCCAGCCACCAGATACCTGTTTTTGATAAAATCAAAAAAAATAACGCAAGGAAAAGAGTTGGAATCCACACCAACAGCCCGCCGAATCTTGGAACGCGGGTTTCACCCTCGGAATGAAACTTCTGAAAAAGCGTTACCTCTCCCCCATCCACCGCCTTGGTGCGAACCTCTTTGCGCCAAAGTTTATGTTTATACAAAAAATGCGTTAGTAATGGAGTTGATAAAAACGCTGCCAAAAAAGCGGCGGCTCCTAGGACGAAAACTTTAATTATATTAAACGCTGAGCCTTCCATATTTATATTTATTCTTGCCAACTCCACGCCCGATCCGCCCAATTTACCAGTTTAGCCATCTCTCCGAAACGATCGTCGGAACCCAAAAGAACATATACCAAAAATCCCTGATTGCCGGGAGCTCTTTGCAGCAAAACCAAACATCCTTTGGCTATCGGCGTCCAGCCGGTTTTGCCGCCGATCAGGCGCGGCACCATGCCAAGAAGCTCATTGGTATTTTTTAACCTATGATGCAGTTTGCCATCGGGCATATAAAGATCGTATGCGGAAAGACCAAGAATGTCCCAGACCAAAGGTTTTTTTTCGTATAGCGTCTGCGCCAGTCGCGACAAATCGCGCGCCGTTGAATAGTTAAGGGGGCCGTTCGGAATATCGGGATCCACGCCGTTCGGATTTATGAAATACGTGTCGGCTAATCCACTTTCGCCGGCCTGCCGATTCATTTCCAGGACAAAATTGTCTATGCCTTCTTGTTCGGCCAAGGCCCAAACCGCGTCATTGCTGGATTCCATTAAAATCAGGTATAAAAGATTTTTCACCGACAGGCGCTCCCCCGCTTTCAAGCTTCCGAAGTCTTCTTCGCGGGCAACCGCCGCCTCATCAATTTCAACGATACGGGAAAGGTCATAGTTATTTAAAATAATATCTGCGACCATGAGCTTTGAAACGCTGGCTATGGGCAATTTTCCGTCCGCGTTTTTTTGGAAAAGCGTCTTGCGGCGTCCGTTATTGTCCACCCAAACTGCGAAAGCGGCGCTCGCGCTGAAATCCTCGGGCACGATGGATTTTTCGCCGGGATTACGCGAAATAGCCGGGGAACGGCGTACCACCGGCGCCTGCGCCTCAGCCAAAAACAATTCCGGATCGGCTTTGATAATCTGCCACAGAAAAAAATCCTGCGAGTTTTTTTGAAATATGTTCGCTCCCCACCAGAGGGGAAAACTTACCGCAAGGGCAATAAAAAAATGCTTGAGATTCACAAATATAAATTAACCGTTTTAGTTATTTTTTTTGCGCTTTCTTTTCCGGATGAAGATGCACTTCTTTTAATTGCTCGTCCGATACCCCGCTCGGCGCCCTCATCATCAAGTCGCGGCTGTCTCCGGTTTTAGGGAAAGCCATGACCTCGCGAATATTCGGCTCGTTCAGCACTATAGCCAAAAATCTGTCTATACCCGGCGCTATTCCTCCGTGTGGAGGGACCCCGTAAGAAAACGCCTCCAGCAAGTGGCCGAAGCGATCCCTAATCTCTGGTTTTTCGTGCCCCATAATCTCAAAAACGGCTTCCAGAACTTCGGGCCTAAAAGATCTCAAACTGCCCCCGCCTATTTCATAGCCATTGAGAACAAAATCATACTGAAACGCCAGCGCCTTTCCCGGATCCTTCTTTAATTCGTTGATTTCTTCCGTTTGGGGACGGGTGAAGGGATGATGCATCGCGTCCCATCTGTTTTCGCTTTCTTTCCACTCAAACATCGGAAAATCAACCACGAAAGCAAATCCCAACTCGTTGGGATCGTTTTTGTCTTTTCGCAGATCCGGCTTATCCGAGTTGTATTTTTCCATAGCCTCTTGGTAACGCAATCTTGGAAACGGAAGCTGGGTGAATCTTTTTTCCGGAAAAAGCTTTTGAACTATCCCGCGGTACAAACGCTCTATCAGGCCTAGAATATCGTCCTGGCCGACAAAAGACATCTCAATGTCAAGCTGGGTGAACTCCGCCTGACGGTCGGCCCTGGGATCTTCGTCTCGAAAACACCTCGCTATCTGAAAATACCGCTCTACGCCCGCCACCTGCAAAAGCTGTTTATACTGCTGGGGGCTCTGGGGAAGAGCGTAAAATTTTCCGGCCTGCAGGCGTGAGGGCACCAAAAAATCCCTGGCCCCTTCGGGAGTTGATTTGGTGAGAATCGGAGTTTCAACTTCAATAAAGTTTTCGTTCTGTAAAAATTCGCGCATATGCGAGATAACCTGCTGGCGAACCCGCAGATTACGGTGAAGCCGGTCCCGCCGTAAATCAAGATAGCGATATTTCAGCCGTTTTTCTTCGGAAACTTCGTAGCCCGAGGTGTCAACCGCGAAGGGAAGCGTATTTGCTTTTGAAAGCACCTGTAGTTCTCCCGCGGCAATTTCCAGCATACCGGTTGGAATACCCGGATTTTCCATGCCCTCGGGACGTTTTTGCACATGCCCGACAACCTGAATAACCCACTCGGGCCGCATGGTATTTGCTAAATCAAAAATGTCCTTGCTGTGTTTTGGACCAAATACAATCTGCACTTGTCCCATCATGTCGCGCAAATCAATAAAAAGGAGCTTTCCGTGACTCCGCACGGTCGCCACCCATCCGGCGACCGTTACTTCGCTACCGATATATTGGCTCACTTCGGATGAGAAAACTCTTTTCATGTTATGGTAGGCTTCTTAAATATTACTTGGCGGCAGTTTTCATTCTACCGACTTTGCCGTAAAAATCCAAAACCCGTTCAGCTATTTTGGGCCATGCGTATTTTTGGGCCTCGCGAAAACCCCACTCCCCCATTTTCTTTCTTTTCGTTTCGCTTCGTATTAATATTTCCAACCTTGCCGCCAAAGCGCGCCAATCCCTTGGTTTCGCCAAAAAGTCCTTGCCCTTTCCCGTCAAAACATTTTTATATCCCTCATTCGCGAATGCGGCCACCGGCTTTCCCGTCGCCATGGCCTCCAATAACACAATGCCGAAACTTTCGCCGAAAATCGCGGGGCTTACGAAAATATCGCAGGTATTATAATACTGATTGATATTTTTTTCCACCGCTTTTTCAAAAACCACGCCCGGAATCATATTTTTTCTGACAAAATTTTTGCATTCGGGCAAACGCGGCCCCTCTCCAACCACCAGAAGCCGGATGCGATTATTCTGTTTTCGCAGCAAGCCAAAGGCGCGTATAAGATATATCAATCCCTTTCTCTCTTCCGCCCGCCCGACAAACAAAATGTTCAGCTTACCGTCCGCATATTTTTTTATTTTCGGGACGTCGGCGTTAAACTCGCTAAGATCAATGCCGTTTGGTATTACGATCTTTGGCCCCCTGAATTCACGGAATAATTCCAGCTGAAAAGGAGCCACGCAGATTATTCCATGCATCCTGTGCGCCAAAATCTTTTTGAAGCGATCCAGCAGGAACGGGAATGTTTTAAAAATCTTGCTGCTGGTTATGTCGGCGTGGAAAGTTAAAATATTGACGGCTTTGGATTTTTCCAGAATCTGCCATGAATGCAGTCCGAAATTGTGAAAATGAAGAACGGTAAATCTCTCGCGGGATAATAGCCGGTCTATCGCAAGCGGATTGAAACAAACCGTAAAATCGGACTGCGTCCCTTCCAGCGGCAGGTCAAAAGCGGTGCCCAGAAAAGCAAAGTTTTTCCCGTATTTTTCCGAAAGATGCCTCCGCGGCAACACTATTTTTGACAAAACGCCCTTCGCCTGAAATTCGTTTTGCAAAGCTAAGACGTGCCGTTTTACGCCGCCGGGCTTGGCAAAAGAATGCAGAGGAAAAAATCCGACTTTTAATTTTTGGGGGGGGAATGAACTCATTTTAATTCCAAAATTTAGCCTCGTTTATTTTATAAATATCCCCGGCGCCCATAATTAAAACCACATCTTCCTTTCCCATTTTTTTTACAATAAAACTCGGGATACGCCGAAAATTCGGCACGAAATAGGTTCGCGGCTTAGATTTTTTTATTTCGGCCGCGAGCGCCTTTGCGTCCCTTCCTTTCGGCGGCTTTTTTCCCTCTCTTCCCTGCACCTCAAAAATTTTTGTAAGCACCACGGCGTCCACCCCATCAAACGCTCCTATAAATTTGTCAAAAAAGGCGGCCGTTCTCGCAAGCTGGTGCGGCTGGAAAACGGCCCAGATTTTTTTGCCGGGAAAACGTTCTTTTGCGGCTTGAATGGTGGCTTGAACTTCTGTAGGATGGTGCGCATAATCACTTATGACCTGTAACCTGTAACCTGAAACCTGAAACCTTTTTATCTCAAACCTGCGCCAGGCACCTTTGTATTCAGAAAGAGCCTTAAGGCTTATTCTGTCCGGAATTTTGAGCGCGCGAGCCGCGCTAAGCGCGGCAAGCGCGTTCGCAATATTGTGGGCGCCCGGAACCTGCAAAACTCTTCTTAGTTGTTCCGCCTCTTTTTGATATAATGAGTAATTTTGAATTTTGCAGTGTAATTTTGAATTTTGAATTTTGAATTTTGAATTTTTACCGTCGGCATTTACTATCAGCATCCCGTCTTTGGGCAGGTGTTCTATGTATTGTCTGAATGCCCCTAGGATGTTCTTGAGGCTTTTATAGTAATCTAAATGATCTTCTTCAATATTCGTCAGCACAATCATTTGGGGCCAATAGTGCAGAAACGACGCAAAGTGTTCATCCGCCTCTATGACTAGATATTTTGACTTGCCCATTCTGAAATTGCTGTTGCTGAACTCTTTAAGTTTGGCGCCGACGATTACGGTCGGGTCCAATCCGGCCCTAACCAGAATTAAAGCAGTCATTGCCGTTGTGGTGGACTTGCCATGGGTGCCGGAAACGGCAATAGTAAAATATTTTTTTGTTAGCTCTCCCAGGACCTCGGGGTAGCTCAATATTTTTAGCGGATAACGTTTTCCACCGGAGACGGATACGCCTTTGGCGGAAGCGGATAACGTATGGGCATAACGAAGCTCGGGATTTGAGTTCGGCGCGGCGGGGGTATAAATAACCATATCAATGCTTTTCGGCAAATTCCCGGGTTTATGGCGACCTATAAAAATTCGCGCGCCTTTTTTTCGGAGCAAAACAGTCATTTCCGAAGGCGCCAAATCAGAACCGCTTACTTGATGACCGCTTGCCAGATAATATTGGGCTAGCGCCGACATCCCGATGCCGCCGATACCTATAAAGTGAACCCTCATGATTTTCCCGCGAGATTAAAACTCTGAAGAACAACATATTCTGGGCCTCCCCTTTTAAGATCACTCTCCATTACCTCAATTGAAGAAACGTAAAAAGAAATATTTATTGGTTCGTCCACCTCGGGTCGTTCTTCTGATTCAATACTGCGCCAGTCCCACGCTCTTATCCGGGCCAGTGTAACATGTGGCGAAAACGATTTGTCTCGTGGTGAGTCCGTTGAACCACCGTCTGAAGAAAAACGAACCTCATCCGCCAAAGACTGTTCTAAATCTTTGCTCAAGGCGGCGAGTGCGGGCGACCGTTCCCCTTCCGCCCATACCATACGCGGAGGAATTTTTTGGGGGGGACCATAAGATATTTGCTTTAAAAATATATCGAACGGCTTATGCCGCAGTGCAACCCGCTCCGTCGCCCCACAAACCCGTAAAAGTTCATCGTCTAAAATATAACCCAAAAAAACCAGCGTGATATGCAGGTTTTCTTTTTTTGTCCAGCGTGCGGGAAGATCCGGCCATTTGTTTTGCACAGAAAACAGCTGCGCCTTAATATCTTCGGGTAAATTGATTGCTAGAAATATTCTTTTCCTTTTCATTCTTGACTTATTCTATCAGAAAAGGCGGATTTAATATAGTCCCTACGGTACACAAAGGGGGGTCCGTGCTTTACCAAGATATGATAGAATAAAGTAATCAAAATGGCTCAAAAAGAAGACCTCATAAAATTATTCAACGAAATTGCCGAACTCTTGGAAATACAGGGCGTTGCGTTTAAGCCTGCGGCCTATCGCAGGGCGGTTCATGGTTTGGAGAATTTCAATGGAAATATTAGCCAGCTTTATCAGGAAGAGGGCAAAAAAGCACTTCGGCGCATTCCCGGAGTCGGCGAAAGCATCGCCCAAAAAATAGAAGAATATATCAAAAAGGGAAAAATTAAACAGCATCGAGAACTTCAGGAAGAAACGGCAATCCAGCAAATAGTTACCCATTTTTTTAAAACGCGGGGCATCCCTCTTGAACAGCTCAAGCGGGACGCCAAGAAACAAAAAATAGTTTATTCCAGATTTACCAAACCCGCAAAACAGCTTATAGAACTTGCGGGTTCCGTGGAAAAAGCCAAGGCGGCAATAGATAAAGTAGCTGAATGGGCGAATTCGCGCGGATTGGATTACGCCATTGAAACCGTATTCAAAAAATGGCTGGAATTGGACCGGCTAAAACCCAAAGAAATCGTCAAAAAACCCTACTATCGCGGGGATCCTATGGTGTGGTCGGAAGCGAAGCGAAAATGGTATGTCATTGGGAAAGGCGGCGACTGGCTGGAATTCGCGGACAAGGAATCAGAAATTGAATGGCGGAAAATGAAGTAGAAAAATAAAAGAGGCTGAGCATTGGAGCCTCTTTTATTTGATGGCCTACGAATGACATTCATCGCGGAGATATTTTTTAAGCCATAAAATGGCGCAGACGGTGCCTTCGTTTTCTATCTCGCAGTCGTCCACCATTCTGTAGGCTTCGTTCAAGGGAATTAAAAGAACTTCCATATCCTGCTCCCCGGCGTCTCGGTTTGTGCTAGTCGCCTGAAGACCAAAAAGCATGCAGGTATAAATAATCCCGCGGACGCGCAAATACCCGGCCGTAGACTTCTGCTCGCATATCAGCTCCGCGTTCACGGCCCATCAGTTCGTTTTTGTCGGTAAGGGCGCAGATTCGCACCCCGCCCCATCCCTTCTGCTCCACGTATTCCCATGTTTCGTTTCTGCCGTCGGGAAATTCCATTTCCTGCGATATCACAAAAAATTTGCGTGACTCAAAAAGCGCTTCCGGCTCGCCGACCGATCTGAGCGGACTCATTTTAATCACCTCATTGTAAAAGTTCTGCCGCCAGCATATCATGTTTCAGGCATAAGAACAACACATTTCTGAGAATTGCTTTTTTGTTAAAACCAGCTAATATATGATAAACTTCGGAGTCCTTTGAAAAGGAGGAATGAATTGTTCGCCGCCCATCACGATCACGGCGTCGCGCATAAAAAGAGTATGCTTTTACCCCTAAAGGTAGCTCTTTTCTTTGCAGTATCCTTTTTTGCCGCCGAACTTGCCGCCGGACTGCTCTCGGGAAGCCTCGCGGTGCTGGGAGATTCGTTCCATAATCTTTCTCACGCCTTTGTGCTGGTTTTTTCTATTTTCGGACTAGCGCTTGCCGTAAAACCGCCCACCAAAAAAATGACGTACGGCCTGCGGCGACTTGAATCTTTGGTGCCGGCGGCGAATGCTATTTTTCTGGCAATTGTTGGCGCCTGGCTTATTATGGAAGGCCGGTACCGTCTTCTTTCAAATCAAGAGGTATCCGGTATACCGATTATCGCCGTTTCCTCGCTTGATATTGTTTCAAACGTGTTTGTTGCGGCATTAATGAAAAAATACTGGCGAAATCTCACCGTTAAGACCATAATGGCCCATCTGGTGTTTGATGCCCTGGCTTCCTTGGGCGTTATTTTTGGAGGAATATCCATTGCCCTCTGGAATTTCTACCGAGGAGATGCCTTGGCCGCAATCTTTATCGGGGGACTGACTATTGTATCCTCTGGAATAATGCTTTGGAAAATAAGCTATGCCGGGCTAATGGAGGGAGTTCCCGCTATTATTTCTTACGATGAAATAGAAACTTTTCTGCTGAAACACAAGGAAGTTTTAATGATAGAGGATATGCATATTTGGAATGTAGGCGAAAAAAATTACATTACGGTTCACTTAATCCTGCGGTCAACTCTGCTAAGGGCCGTGTGCGAACTGGACGAATTCGTTGAAGAACTGTCTCGGGGCTTAAAACACGACTTCCAGATATCGCATGTAACCATTCAGCCGGAATTCCGAATAATGAAACCGGAAGAACACTAATCAAAAATTTAAAAGCCTCTGCGCAACGGAGGCTTTTATCTTTCTTCGCGACAAACAGCACCCGCCATTTTAGGCGGGTGCTGTTTGAAATAAATCTGAATTTTTATCCTACTTTTTTGGTTTCTTTCGCGAGCGCAGATAGTTATAGACAGCCGTTGCAAGTGCGATAAGAATGAGAAGTATCAGCAATTTAACCAACCAGCTTGCGCCCCAAACATCGCCGATTGCCGCTAAGAAAGATGTTGGTCCTCCGGCCGCGGGAACTTCCGGCGCCCCGGCAATGGTTTGCGGTTCTTCGGAAGTTGTTGCCGATCCGCTTTCACTAATTTCGCTTTCTTCCGTTTCTGTAGTTGCCTCTCCAAGTACTTCAGTAAGCGGAGCTACAAACGGCAATTGCGACAGTTGCTCAAAGAATGATTGAGGAGATGCTGGCGGTGCGGATGGCTGGCCTCCAGACTGTGATCCACCGCTAGATCCTCTGGCCCTGTCTCCGGAAGTTCCGCCCAAAAGACTGGCTAATGGAGCTGGTTGCTCGCCATCAGGAGTGGAATCGCAAACGTCCCCTATCCCATCTCCATCCGCATCCGCCTGATCTGTATTTGAAATATCCGGGCAATTGTCGGTCGCGTTATCTATGCCATCGCCATCATTGTCTCCGTTCGGAGTGGAATCACAGGCATCGCCAATGCCGTCTTCATCGGTATCAGTCTGGGTGGCATTCGCAATGTCAAGACAATTATCTGTCGCGTTATCTATGCCATCACCGTCGTTGTCCCCGTTTGGAGTAGAGTCGCAAACATCGCCAACGCCATCTCCATCGGTATCAACTTGATCGGAATTTGCCACAGCAGAACAGTTGTCTATACCGTCAGCAATACCGTCCCCGTCCGCGTCCGGAATAAATGCTACCGGGCCCGCGTAAGCGGTTTCTTCGGCGTTGCCGGCACTATCCGTTGCGCTAACCTGGAAGCAGTAAACTCCGGTCTCCGAAGGAGTCCACTCCTGACTCCATGAACGTGCCAGCGGGTCGCCACCGGTAAGTTCCAACTGAACCATTTCCGTTGCGATTGGCTCCTGGTTAGAGCAATCGATCCGGTTGAAAACATCAAAGAAACTCTGCGAAGGATAAGAATTAACCATTGTTTCGCCGCCAACTGTCGCAATGGTCAGATGAGCTGAACCTACGCCCGAAATGTCATCCGTAGAAGTTCCTGCTAGCTCCAGCTGAAGCATTTCAGTTTCTATTTGGTGATCCAGCGGATCGCCGAATTCGCTCTCGGGAGCCGTAATATCGTGCTGATTTCCGAAATTTTTATTTTCCTCGGCGGCGCCGGAGGTTACATTAAATGTATATGTGCCTGATTCAGCCGGAAGCGTCTGGTACCATCCCTCCTGCGGCGTCTCGCTAATAGTCCATTCGCCGACATCTCCTGACCCGAAAGTAAATTCATAAAATCCGTCTTCGTCCGTTTCCGCCGTTCGAACTTCCTCTCCTTTCGCGGCTTTTATCTCCCAACCTTCCAATGCTGACTCGGAATTTTCACCCTCGTCTTGCCATTCGCCGTCCCCGTCCGCGTCATTCCACTTGTATCCGGCAAATACAGCGTCTTGGAAATTGCCGAAATCTGTGACGAATACTTCGTTTTCCTCGTTCTCCCCTCTCGGTCCGTCAAAAACACGATACGTGCCATCAAGTTCAACGAAAACGTCAAAGAAGCTGGATACGGGCGCGGTCTGTGTCCATCCTACTTGCTGTTCTTCGCTTAACTGATATTGGCCCTGAGTTACATTACCGGAAAAAGAGAAAAGTCCATTTGGGTCGGTGATGCTGGAGCCCTCGAATATAACATTAACGCCCTCCAATATAATTGTCCAACCCGGAAGAATAGGTTCGCCCTCATCTCTTACGCCGTTACCATTCATATCAATGTATTTCGTTCCGGTTATGGTTGCGGATGCTCCGTTTGGAGTGAAGTCACAAACGTCTCCCGTGCCATCTCTGTCCGTATCCATCTGGTCTTCGTTTGGAATATCTAAACAATTATC
>Ga0075985_107_pt1 | contig 19935 bp, 19 predicted proteins | sample RifGroA2_FD_68003 | JGI IMG/M metagenome (GOLD analysis project Ga0075985, IMG submission 68003) | Parcubacteria bacterium GW2011_GWA2_47_9 | reverse complement strand
GGGGGTTGGGGGGAGGAAACTTTTTGCCTGCGAGCCGTCCGAAGCCCCGCCACACTGCCCGAATACTTGGAGGGCAGAACCCCAAAAAGAAAAATGTCCCTTCCTTTTTAGAAAAAATCGGGCGCGCGCAAATCCGAAAAGCAAGGAACATTTTTTCTTTTTGGGGTTGCCGAGTGAAGCGAGGCGGTGACGGGGCTTTCGTGGAGCGTACGATTTAATTTAGAGCCACCACGCGCTTCGCGCGTGCGATTAGCCATCATCACGAATTTTTGATAAAGTAGGTTCGAGCGAAATCATAAATATACTCCAATATCACAAAAGCGCGGCGCAATGCACCGCGCTTTTGTGATATTGGAGCGGGTGAGCGGAATCGAACCGCCATCTCAACTTTGGAAGAGTTGCATAATAGCCACTATACGACACCCGCCTACGCTCGCCCTGCGAGCTTCGGCGGGCAGGCCCGCTTATGTCGCGAAGGCGAGATTTCTCTTTCGGAGCGTCGAGATTTGAACAGAGAGAACGTACAATCGTTTTCTCTGTCGGGATGCCGAGATTCGAACTCGGACTACATCCTCCCAAAGGACGCGTGCTACCATTACACCACATCCCGACAGAGAAAACGATTGCCCTGGGTTGCGCATTATTCAATTATATTCAGTTAAGGAAGCAACCCGCCAAGAATATGTAATATTCTTGGCCCCAAAGGACTCGTGCTGCCGTTACACTATACCCCGGAATTTACCACTCCTTCTATCAGATATTTTCTCTGTAGTCCAGTTTCATGCTACAATATATATAGTGGCTTTCAAAGAAATATTAGGACAATTTAATATACAAGGCCAGTGCCGCAGGTATGGCGTGCCGCTTCGTCAGTGCCCCCAGTTTCTTTTTGTCGTAATGGGCGCGGTAATAATTATCTCCGCAATTTTTTCTTATTTTGCCGGCATGCGTTACATAGCGGACCCGCAGATAGTTGCCTTGGGCGTGTTGTCGCTTTCAACGATATTATTTATCATAGGTTATACTATCGCACAGGGTTTTGAACGTTTGGCCGAGGCCTCGCGCCTGAAATCGGAGTTTATAAGCATCGTTTCCCATCAGCTGCGCACGCCCATCACTAATTTGCGCTGGAGCGTGGATATGCTTCTTTCCGGGCGGCTTGACCATGTGACGGTTTCAGAAAAACAGATGGAGTATTTTCATATCTTGGGAGATAATATCGCGAGAATGAATGAGCTTGTGCAGGATTTATTGATGGTATCGCGTTTGGAGCAGGGGGGGCTTCCTCTCAAGCCTCAAGACATTTCGCTACAGGAATTTGTAAAAGAAATTGCCGGCAAATTCCAACCCAGCGCCCAGTCCGCGCAGGTGCGGCTTCAGTTCAATATAGACTCAGCAAAGCCGCATATTACCGCTGATCCCTCGCAACTGAAAATCGCGGTTGAGAATCTTATAGAAAACGCCATCCGTTATAGCGGCAGCGGGGGCAACGTAGAAGTTTATATTGCGCAAAAGAACGGCAAGGTGACCGCAAAAGTTAAAGACTCCGGCATTGGCATTCCGCAAAAGGACCAGAAATTTTTATTTCAAAAGTTTTTCCGCACCGATAACGCAAAAACGCATCAGCCGCAGGGAACCGGACTTGGATTGTATATCACCAAAACTATTATTAAAACGTTGGGCGGAGCCGTAGGTTTTGAGTCCAAAGAAAATAAAGGGTCGACATTTTGGTTCACTTTGCCAATTAAACCATAAAAATGAAACATGAAGCATAATGTTTCAGGTTTCAGGTTTTAAGAAGGTATGTCAAAAATATTATTCGTTGAAGACGAACAGGCTCTCCAAAAAACCCTTGGGGATCTTTTGAGGGGCGAGGGGTATAACGTTATCAGCGCTTTTGACGGCGAAACGGGCCTGAAAATGGTCAAAAGCGAGAAGCCGGACTTGGTTCTGCTGGACTTAATTTTGCCGAAAATGCATGGCTTTGACGTTTTAAAGCAGGTTAAAGAAGATTCCGAGACCCAAGACATTCCCTTAATTGTATTGACGAATCTTGAGGGAATGGGAGACGTGGAAAAAGCGCTGGAACTCGGCGCGACCACGTATCTCGTGAAAGCAAATTACTCTTTGGATGAAGTGCTGGCAAAAGTCAGGAAAGCGCTTGGAGAATAAAACTCAAAGCCCAAAGGCTCAACGTTTTTGAGTTTCGGGTTTTTAACTTAAGCCCGATTTAGCGTCTAGAATTTAGAATTTATTTTTGCGAAGCAAAAGAATATGCGCGTTGAATCTCAACAGCTGAAGGCTTTTCTCCTAGAGACGCACTTAATTACCGAAAAAAAATTTGAGAAGGCCATTAAAGAAGCCGATGAGTCCGGCCGGAAAATCGGCGATATTTTAGTGGCGGAAAACGTTGTTTCTTATGAACAGCTTCTGCAGGTGGAAGCGTATATTTTAGGAATTCCGTTCGTGAATTTAGAAAAAGAAAAGGTGGAGCCGGATGTGCTTAAGATTATTCCAGAGCCCATTGCCAGGACGCATAATATAGTCGCATTCAGGAGAAAAGGCAATAATCTCGAGGTGGCGATGCTTGACCCCGAAGATCTCCAAACGATTGATTTTATCCGCAAAAAAATTGATTTAAGGATTTTGCCCCGTTTGACCACGCCGGCCTCCATAAAAAATATTCTTTTGCAGTACCAGAAAACTCTTAAAGCCGAATTCGGAGATATCATTCAAAAAGAGGCGGTGGAGATAAGGACGATACGAGAGGGTGAGGGGGGGGTCACGGCGGAAAAAGAAGAACTGCAAAAAGTTGCGGAGGATTTGCCCGTGATCCGCATAGTTGACATGTTAATCCGCCACGCCGTTTTGGAGCGGGCTTCCGATATACATATTGAGCCCACGGAAAAAGAAGTCGTGGTTCGTTATCGTATTGACGGTATTCTGCGCGACGCGATGATTCTTCCCAAACAAGTTCATTCCGGCGTTGTCGCCAGGATTAAAGTTTTGTCTAATCTTAAACTGGATGAACACCGTTTGCCGCAGGATGGCCGCTTCAAAGTTGAAACCGAAGATTATAAGTATTCTTTGCGCGTTTCCATTCTGCCGGTTTTTGACGGAGAGAAGATTGTAATGAGATTGTTGCCGGAAACTTCGCAGGCGGTTAGTCTTGAGACCCTTGGGATTAGAAATGAAGCCCTGGAAGCAATACAGCATAACTTGCGAAAACCGGTAGGGATGTTTTTGGTGACGGGACCCACCGGTTCCGGTAAAACCACGACCCTATATTCTCTTTTGGAGATTCTGAATATGCCGGGAGTAAACATTTCTACCGTTGAAGATCCTATTGAATACCGCATTCCACGGATTAATCAAACTCAGGTTAATCCGAAGATTGGTCTTACTTTCGCTAATGGTTTGCGCGCCTTATTGCGTCAGGACCCCAATATGATAATGGTAGGGGAGATACGAGACAACGAAACTGCCGGCCTCGCTATTAACGCGGCTCTCACCGGTCATTTGGTTCTTTCTACTCTGCACACAAATAACGCTGCCGGCGCCATTCCGCGCCTTATTGATATGAAAGCCGAACCGTTTTTAATAGCTTCTACGTTAAACGTCATAGTGGCGCAACGATTAGTTAGGCGGCTTTACGAAAATAAGGCGCAATATCGGCTTTCGGCAGCAGAACTAAAAGACATAGAAAAATACTGCGATGCCGAAAAAATCTTGGACATTCTGCGAAAAGACAAAATTGTTCCGGCTAAGGCCGCCTGGAAAGACATTGTTTTTTATCGCCCTAAACGTTCAAAAGACTGTCCCGAAGGCTACAGGGGGCGAATCGGAATTTACGAGGTGCTAAACATTACGGAAACTATAAAGGCCCTTATTGTAAGAGGCGCGACTTCTGACGAAATTCATGCGCAAGCCGTAAACGACGGAATGAAAACGATGATAGAAGACGGATTTATTAAAGCGGCCCAAGCCGTTACAAGCATAGAAGAGGTTTTAAGGGTAACAATAGAATAATTTTTTTGGAATAATGCCGGCATATTTTTATACGGCAAAATCTTTTACCGGCGAAGGAAAGACGGGAACAATGGAAGCGAAGGACGAGCATGAGCTGGCAGGCCTTCTGCGCAAAGAGGGCTATCTTTTGGTTTCGGTTCAGCCGGCCGGCGGGGAAAAACTAGGCAAAAAAGCCAACTGGAACGTTTTCTCGTCGTTTTTCCCCGTGTCTTTGGCGGAAAAGATGATGTTTACGCGCAATCTGCAAGTTATGATTTCAGCCGGCATCTCTTTGCCGCGGGTCCTGAATATTCTTTCTTCGCAGGCCAAAAGCGGAAAATTGCGGCGGGCCCTTAAAAACACAGAAGAAAAAATTACAAAAGGCCAAAATTTTTCCGGAGCTCTGGCCCAATATCCCGATATCTTTCCGGAATTTTTCGTAAGAATGATCGGCGTGGGAGAAGAATCGGGAACCCTTGAGGAGGTCCTAAAAAACATTACTCTGCAGATGGAGCGGGAATACGAGCTAACTTCTAAAATAAAAGGAGCTATGATGTATCCCGCGGTGGTTGTGGCGGCAATGGTTTTAATAGGAATCTTAATGCTTATTGTGGTTGTTCCTCAGCTGGCGGCGACATTTGCCGAAATGCAGATGGCGCTTCCTTTCACCACAAGAATAGTTATCGGGTTGGGTTCTTTTCTGGCGGCGAAATGGTATTTGCTTCCGTTTTTTTTATTAATTTTTGTCGTCGTAATCAGAACTCTGCTCAAAACAAAACATGGAAAAATGGTAAAAGATTTTCTTTTTCTGCAAGCCCCCGCCATTTCAGCAATTGTGAAACAATCAAATACCGCATATATCATCAGAACACTTAGCTCCTTGATAGCCTCGGGCGTTCCGCTTCTGCAGGCCCTGGAGATCATTTCTAGGAGTGTGGGCAATACGTTTTTTCAGAAGGCCGTAGCCGACGGCTGCGAAAAAGTCAAAAAGGGCGGGAAATTGTCTGACGCGCTGAGCCGTTACCCGCGTCTTTTTCCGATAACAGTTGTTCAAATGATGCAGGTGGGAGAAGAAACAGGCCAGACAGCCGACATACTGCGAAAGCTCTCCGATTTTTATGAAGAGGAGGTTACCAACGCGGCAAAAAATCTTTCCACAATCATTGAACCAATCTTAATGTTAATGATAGGGTCTATAGTGGGTTTTTTTGCAGTGGCTATGATTCAGCCGCTATACAGCATGATGCAGACATTGTAGGCTGCGCCCCGTTAGAAGTCCTGGGCAGGACTTCTAACGGGGCGTGGAGGGCTTTATCTTTTGAGGGGCTGTGGAGAACTTGTTATATAGGGCCAGTCGTAGATTGTGATATAATAAACAAATGCGAGATATCTTTTCCGGTCCGCCGCTTAAATGGATTTTTGGGCTGGCCTTGCTTCTTCTGGCCGCGGCCGCAGTTTTGTTTTGGCAAAATTCATCTTTTCAGCTTTTTCGCGGTTCGCAAGAGCCGCAAAAAAAAGAAACATCGGAAGCAATACCCGAACAACTTGCATCGGTTGACGCTGTCGTGAAAGAAATTAACGCCGCCCAAAAACAAATGATCGTGCAAGGCGCTCTGCAGTCACGGGAAAAGGAGTGGCGAATTAACGTATCCTCCGAAACAACGTTGGCGACATTTACCGATTGGCAGCGGCTTACTACGAGCGTCCCGGCCGGTTATTCGCCGTTTGCTCCGCCGTTCAATCTGTCCATCAGCGCGCCGCTTCAACTTTCCGATTTCCACGCAGGCGACAACATATATATTATCGCAGGCGAGAATCAGGATTTAAGCAAAATAGAAAAAATAGACAATCCAAAAGCGGTTTTATTGAAGTAAAACAAAATATGTTTTTTCCAACCCCAAAATTTTTACTGGTTATTGCCGCCCTTTTTCTTGTTTTTGCCGCCGGTAACGCGTTTGCGGCATCCGACCTGTGGTTCTTTGATTTCACTCTTTCTTCGACCAACCCGACTCCAGGGCAGACCGTAACCGCTACACTTGATGTTAAAAATGGCGGCAATTCCGACACGAACGTGGGTTTTTGGGTAGACCTTTATCGCGATCAACCCACCATCTTGCCCTGCGATTTGCCCAATGGTCAATCGTCGGCAAACAAGGGACCCTTGGCGCCCGGCGAAAAAACCGGCAATTTCCAGCTCTCGTTTACGGCTCCGTCAACCGCGGGAACATATTGGTCCAGCGCATTCGCCGATTCCGATTGCGACGTTAATAACGAATCCGACGAGGGCAATAATCAACAGTGGGTTCAATATACCGTTGCCGCCGCCTGCACCCCGACCTCTCCCACGGCTTCGACCCTTTCTTCTCCGGCCAACGGCGCGACCGGCGTTTCCACCAGCCCAACCTTAAGCTGGAATCCTCCTTCCAGCTGGGGCACCGGATGCCCAAGCAATAATAATCACTACGAGGTTTATCTTGACACCAGTTCTAATCCCACAACCTTCAAGGGATGGGGCACTAGTACCACTTTTGGCATAACGGGTCTTTCCCAAAACACAAAATATTACTGGAAAATAAGGGCGCGTAACGGCTCCATGGATAAAGATTCCGCGGTGTGGTCGTTTACGACGGCTAGCGCGGCCCAGCCTAACCTCGTTGTTCAAAATCTTACTTATTCTCCAGCCAGTCCCGCGGAAAGCAATTTGATGTCTTTCGGGGCGGAAGTGAAAAACTCGGGCGGCGCGAGCGCCAACTCATCCATTACCCAGTTTAGAGTTGACGGAGCCCCAATGGGCACGGGCGTAACCGGGGCCATGGCCGCGGGCTCAACCGTATCCCAGAACGTTCTCAATATCTGGACCGCCACCGCAGGCAGCCATACCCTGAAAGTATGCGCGGATGAAACCGGCAATGTTGCCGAAAGCAGCGAGACCGATAATTGCGCCAGCGTATCCTTTACAGTCAGCGCGGCGGCGGGGAACGATCCGCCTCAAACTCCGCCGCAACCCGCCGCCGAATTGTCCGGCTCGGAATATTTTTACTATACTTATGCCCCGTTGGACCCGAATGGAGATAAGGTAAAAGTGGCTATTGATTGGGGCGACGGAACCAAATCCACTTCCGGCTTGGTGGACTCCGGCGAAAAAGTCGGTTTTTATCACCGCTGGCCGGCCCCATTAGCCATGGGAGAGCAGAAGCAAAAGTTTACCCTTTTTAATTGGCAGCAATTAGTTAAACAAGCAAAGGAGTTATTTATTGGTCGGACGCAAGCCGCGCCTCCGGACATATTTGAGGTTGTGGCTCAGGGCATTGACGAATTTGAAAATCCCTCACCATTCAGCCTGCCCCTCAACGTCGTTATGCCGGATCCCGCCACGGACACGAAAATAACCTTTAATGGTTATGATAATTCTGGAAACCCAAAGATCAATTTCAGATGGACGCCGGGCGCCAGCACCAGTTTTATGACCATAGACATATCGGATTCCGGTATGTGCCCGGTAGCCGGCAAAGTGGCCAATGGGACTTTTTCCTGGTCAAAAAACAGCCCCATTGAAATCAATCCTCCGGAGGTGCTGTGCGGCGGCCCGCAGGATGCCACGCCCCAGGAAGGAAAGACCTATTGGTGGCGGATTGCGAGTTTTAGCAACGCGGGTTATGTTTTTACCGCGCCCTCCCAGGAGTTTACGGTTCCGGTCCATATGCCAACCGGAGTGCAGGTGAGTTCTGCCTGTGTTGCGGGCAAGCCCAAGGTTGATATTTCGTGGGATCCAACCCCGGGCGCTTTGGGCTACGATATAGACATCTCGGATAACGGGTCAATGTTTCCCTCCTCAAATATAGCCGTGGGCGATCTGACCTCTTTTTCCTGGTCGGAAAGCAACCCCCTTAGCGATGGCAGGGTTCCCGAGGAAGGCAGGACCTATTTCGCGCGCGTAGCGGCCCAATTTCCGCCCGACGGCCATATGTGGAGCGAAGTTAAGCAGTTTAAAGTTGGGGGTTGTATAGTGGCGGCCGGAGGAGCAAAATGCGGCACGGGCTTGGGATATTGTTCTCCAGATTATCTGTCTCCTTATTTCGGGGCGAATGTCACCAAGGCTTCAATTGTATGCAATGCCGAAAGTGGAGGCTCTGCCACAAAAATAAGTTTTAGCGGCGATGTCGGGCTTTTCCAAATAAATGCCGCAACCCATAAGCTTTCAGTTGCATATCTGCAGAACCCGGATAATAATATCAAGGAGGCCGTGCGCATTTCTTCTGGCGGAACAAATTGGCGATCATGGAGCGTGGCTTATGAATATGCCTGCGTTAACGGAGTTAAGTACCCGCAGTGCGGATTTTATCCAGGCAAGGTGCCCTGGCACCCCGACTGCTAAGCTATTGACAAGTGTATAATTTTATAATATAATAACGATGGAACCTAAAAATAAGGAGGACCAAATGAAAAAGGGCCAGTCTGCGGTGACCATTCTGATCTTGCTCGCCTTACTCGGAGTGGGCGGTGTGCTGTATTTGTCCGGACAGATCAAGCCACCTCCGGTTCAGACTTTCTTTTCCCCGGAACTAAAGTTTAATAACGACGCCGCTGTAATTCCTTTGGCGCCGGGCAGTGGGGAGAAGTCGCTGGAAGAGGTCGCCTCGGCGGACGAGTACTACGTGGAATACCAAAAGCCTTTTGACCTTTATCTGCTGGTCATCACGAAAGGGCCGGTGGACGAGGTCAGACAGAAAGCGGAACAGGCCGTTCTGCAGGCGGCAGGAGGGGATAGGGACGCACTCTGCGCCTTGAACTTCCGGGTCGTCTTCTCCAAGGAGGTTGAGGGCGTCGCATACAGCGAGGAAGGCCTCGCTATATGCCAATAGAAAAGGCGGGCGAGCAAATGAAGGCCCCCGGGATAATTCTTGGGGGTCTTTAGTTTTTAAGCATGTTTCGCGCATTCCGCGGTTTTTATGAAAGCGCGGATAATGTGATAAAATAAGAAATACCACGACTTTTCTTGAATTTCCGTCGCTCGCTCATTACGAAAATAAATTTTCGCATGAGTTCGCTAGGAAATATAACATAATGCGGCGTAATGGTTTTACACTAACCGAATTGCTGGTTATTATCGGCGTTTTGGTTATTTTAAGCGCCATGGCTTTACCGGCTTTTCAGATATTCGCAAAGAAGTCGGATGTGGCTAGCGGCGCTCAAAACATTATCGCCGCGCTGCGTCTGGCTCAAAACAAAGCTTTAAGTTCGGATAACGCCAGTCCATGGGGCGTGTATTTTGACAGCTCTGTTGTCCCCAACAGCTATACAATATTTAAGGGCGCCAACTTTGCCGCAAGGGACGCAAGCTTTGACACCGTTAATAATTTATCTAAAAAAACGGAGCTATACGAAGTGAATTTTGGCGGCTCCCCGGAAGTAATTTTTAATCGTCCAAGGGGCGACACAGCCCAGGCCGGCACGGTTAAGTTAAAATCAACGTTCAATCCGGCGGAAACAAAAACAATCACGGTGAATTCTATGGGTTTGGCGGTTTTGGGCGAGGACGTTGCGCCCTCCGTATTGCCCCAAAAAGATTCAAGGCACGTGCATTTTGATTACAATCAAAATGTACAGAGCGCCGCAACCTTGCAATTAATATTTCCCGACTATCCAGACGATAATTATAATATTGATTTCCAGACATATTTAAATGCCGATAAAACCGAATTTTTTTGGGAGGGAACGGTTCCCGTGGGGCCGATTGGAAATAAAACTGACCAGAAACTGAAAATTCACACCCACAGCCTGACAGCCATTGCCGCTCAGTTTTCTGTCCATCGGGACAGAAGATATAACGATAAAGTTTTAAAAATCCATCTCTCTGACGATACCTCTGGCTCTTTAATTGAATATACAGCTGATGGACAGGAGTCAAGAGGTACATCAATTTATCTTGTAGCTGGAGAGGCCGGAGACCCCCAACGTCAGTAGGCTTAATACGGAGAGCTTTATGCTTTTGGTGAGTGAAAAACGACAAGGAAGTTATACTCCACATAGTGGACGGCGGCACGGACAAAGAGATTGCGCATTACCTTGCCGACATTTCGGATACAGTAGAAAGAGGCTCATATGCATTCAACCCCATGGAAATACAGTGAAAAAGGGATTTCAATAGTGGAAGTGCTGGCAGTTATCCTGATTATCGGGATTGCTCTCGGAAGTCTGTTGAATTTGGCGGTTTTTTCGTTGAAGTCCTCGGGCGCTACAAAAGAAGAAATAGCAGCCGGAATTTTGGCGCAAAAAACAATGGAGGAAGTTAGAAGTTTTCGCGATGGGACCTCGTGGGGTTCGGATGGCTTGGGTGTTTTGGCGGCGGGTACGGCATATCATCCTATTGAGGAGCCAACGGCTACTTCTACCCGCTGGGCTTTACTGGACGGTGAAGAAGTTTTGGGAAGATATACCAGAAAAGTTGTCCCGGAGAACGTTTCCCGCGATCCTGTCACCAAAAACATAGAAGCTATTTATAATGTCGCGAATAACGATACCGAGACAAAAAAGATTGTCGTGACGATTTCCTGGGGAAACAAAACATTGGCGCTGACGGCCTATCTTACTAACTGGAAACAATGAAAAACGGCTTTACATTAATGGAATTGCTGGTTTATGTCGCGGTTCTGGCCATAATCGTATCAACGGTCGCGACCCTGTTTTTTTGGACAATTAGTTCGGCGAATAAAACTCAGGCTACGCAGGAAACGGTTGACAGCGTAAAATTTGCGCTGGAGGTTATGTCATACGAAATACGCGCGGCCGACGCAGTATATGATCCCACAACCGTTTTTAATTCAAATCCGGGCCAGCTTTCTCTGGAGACTTCGTTGTTTTTGCCGTCCGGCGAAAATATCAGTTATGTTGATTTTTACCTGTGCGACGGGCGCCTTTGCCTCAAAAGAGAGTCGCAGGCGCCGATCGCTATTACGTCCAACAAAGTTACGGTATCAAGCCTAACTTTTAAAAAAATAATCACCGGCGGAGCGGTATCTGTTGGAATTGAAATCGGGGCGGATTACATCAACCCCGGCGGCCGGCCCGAACTGCAAGCCATCATAAGCGCAAGCTCAACGGTCGCTTTGCGCAAATACTAATTATGGAAGACAAGAATTTTAATCAGAGGGGCTTCGCGGCGCTTTTTATGACCCTTATAATTTTGGCCATTATGTTTGGTATTGCCATGAGTATTTCCGTTTTTGCCGTAAATAATAAAAAAGCGGCAAAAAATTTCACGAAGTCCCTGCAGGCCTATTTTGCGGCGGAAGCCGGAGTAGAGGATATTTTGCTACGGCTTGATAACGGGTTAAATTGGAGCAATCCTTATCGGCTTGCCGTAGGCGATTCCTCTGCCACAATTACGGTTTCGGGCATCATTGGCGGCTCGCGTGCTATAACTTCAGAGGGCAATTCGCAAGACCGCATTAGAAAAGTCCAGGTGGCTTACGAACTTTCCACAACTCAGGTGCAGCTGCATTACGGCGCCCAGATAGGAGATGCGGGTTTAGTGATGCAAAATAATAGTATTGTAAATGGCAATATCTTTTCCGACGGAAGCGTTAACGCGCAAGCTGGTTCCAGAATAGAGGGGACGGTAAAAGTTGCAGGAGTCGGCAATTCAATTACCGGAGCCACCATTAGTGGAGATGCCCACGTTAACACCTGCAGTAATTCAGGCATTACGGGTACTTTATACGCGCCGGTAGAGCCTGCTCCCGGGGCCGAGTGTGCTTATGGTTCGTTTATCTCGCAGTCTCCGCCCAATCCTTTGCCGCTTCCTATCCAGCAAAACGAGATTGATCAATGGAAAGCAGAAGCTCAAAACGGCGGCACTATAGGCACGCAATCATTTTCCAGCGGTATCACGATTCTTGGTCCGGTAAAAATTGTTGGTAACTTGGCCATAGATGGAAGCGCTCAAGTTATTCTAAAAGGTACCGTGTGGGTTACGGGGAATATTAACGTTGCCAACAACGCTCAAGTTCGGCTGGACAGCGACTACGGTTCTCTTAGCGGTATTATCATAGGCGATGGTACGGTGACTCTGCAGAATAACAGCATATCTTCGGGGTCCGGGACTGCGGGAAGTTATTTGATGTACATTTCTACCGCGGCTTTAAATCCGGCCCTGATCGTGAAAAACCTTGCAGTTGCGGATGTTGTTTATACCAGCAATGGCTGGATTCATATTCAAAACAATGCCGTTTTACGTCAGATTACCGGCTATGGTATTGAAGTGGAAAATAACGCCGTTATTACCTATGAAATTGGATTGGCTGATGTGGATTTTACCTCGGGTCCCGGCGCCGCTTGGTTAGTAGCCAGTTGGCGCGAGATAGAATAAAATATAAGTAGGGTTATGATTTCACCAGATTTTTTAACTTTGCGGCTCCAACCTTTTGGTTTGGACATATCCGATCTTTCGCTCAAAGTAGTAAAACTGGAAAAGCGCGGAAGAGCATTTCGGTTGGCTGCGGTTGGAGCGGCTCCCATCAACCCGGGCATTATAAGCGCCGGCGAGATTAAAGATGTTGACGCTCTCGCGGCTTTGATAGGCACCCTTATTTCTAGAACGTCTGGCATTGATTCAAAATACGTTATTTGCTCTCTTCCAGAGGAAAAAGGGTTTTTGCAGGTAATACAAATGCCGAAACTTGATTCTCGGGAGTTGGAAAGGGCGGTATATTTTGAGGCGGAAAATTATATTCCTCTGCCTATGGAGGAGATTTATCTTGGTTACGAGCTGATAAAACCCGCGAAAGGACAGATTAACCATGACGATATTTTGATTGTGGCGTTTCCTAGAAAAGTAGTTGATTCTTATGTGATATGTCTAAAAAAAGCAGGTCTGAAACCTATGGTCTTTGAGCCGGCGTCTTTAGCCATCGGCAGGGCTTTGGTTAAGAACGTAAAAAGTTCTCCGGTGGCCATACTTGACATAGGTGAAACCCGGACGAGTTTCATGGTTTTTTCCAATTTTTCAGTGCGATTTACCGCCTCTATTCCAATTGCCTCCCAAAATTTTTCCTCGGCTATCGCGCGCGCGAAAAATATAGACGTAAACGATGCGGAGTCATTTAAAGTAAAGTATGGTCTTTTGGGACGTCGTTCGCGGGAAGGCAGAGAAATTTTTGATGCTTTGGTTCCGCCGCTGACCGATTTTGCAGAACAAGTAAAAAAGTATCTAGATTATTACAAAACGCACACCCTTCATGAACACTCAAAGGCCGGCGCTAAAAATACCGTTAAGATTTATTTGTGCGGAGGGGGAGCGGCTTTGAAAGGCTTGCCGTTTTTTTTAACGGCAGAACTTAAGACCCCAGCTGAATTAGGCAATCCATGGGTTAATATTTTAAAACAACCCCTCAAAGAAGTTCCGGAGCTGTCATATCAGCCTTCATTAAGTTACGCGACAGCGCTCGGATTGGCGTTGAGGGGAGTAAGGCAATAAATTTTGTCAGCGCTTATATTTATGATTAATCTTTTGCCGCCGCAGGAAAAAGAAGGTCTTCAGCAGACTAAACGGCAGAAAATTGCGCTGATTTTAGGATTTGTTTTTTTCGCATTCCTTGTTTGCGCCTCTCTTGTTTTATTCGTCGTTAATGTTCGCCTTAATGCGAAAATATCCGAAGGAAAAATTTTTCTGGATATATCCGAGAACGAAACGGGCTCTTTAGCCAATTTGCAAAAAGAACTCGAATCTTATAATAGCAATATCAGCGCGGTAGAAAATTTCTATAGCAATAATCTTTCGTTGGGCGAATTACTGCGGCGCATTGCTGATGCCCTCCCCCCCGGTGTTTACTTGACCGGTCTTTCTTATCAAAAAACGTCAACGCAGTTCCAGCTTACGGGTTTTGCCCCGACTGGCGAAGCCCTACGTACTTTCAAACAAAACCTTGAAAGACAAGATGTTTTTTATGATATTTCATTTCCACCCTCCAACTGGATTAAACCAGCCGACGTAGAGTTTACCGCGAGTTTTAAGGTAAAAACGGCGACTGCGGCAAAATGACTCCCTCACAGAAACTTTACGGTTTTATAGGATTGGTCGCGCTGCCCTTGGCTCTTTACGCAATTTTTGTGTTGGGTTTTCTTTGGGGCGGAATTAATAAAAACGCGCAGGAACTAACATCTGCGCGAGCCGAACTTGCGCGCAACGAAGCTATGTTTAAAGTATTGGAAGATTTTCAAAAGACACTACGGGGAATGGGGGCGGATTCTAAGCGCATAGACGAATTATTTATAGACAAAGATATTCCTCTGGATTTTTCCTTATTTCTGCAAAATCTGGCAAAAGACAATAATCTTTCAAGTGAGCTCTCCAGCGGAGGATCCGGCGCGCCGAAAAAAGAGCCGTGGGATTTTATCAATTTCCAAATTGCGCTTGAGGGCAATTTTAGAGACGTATTTCGCTTTATCGATCAGCTTGAAAAGGCCCCATATTTAATAGAGATTCAAGGCCTGCGAATAAGTAGTAGTGCGACAGAGAAAATGGTCAGGGCATACTTATCGCTTAAAGTTTTTGCAAAATAATTCAGTAATGCCCTTATTAATGAAGAACTATATCCCAAAAGGATTAACCGGCAAGGGTTTATTGCGTTTTCTCGCCGCCGTTCCGGAAGTTTTAGCCAAGAATGCATTTTTGATTAATATTTTCCTGATTATTTTAACGTTAATCGTGGGGGGCATTCTTTATATGCGAATAGATTTTATTATCCGTGCAAGCCCCCCCGAGCTCGATTCGCCCGTTAGGTTTAAGGAAGAGGCTTATCAGCGGATTCTTCAAACATTAAATGAGCGCGAGGAAGAATTTCAGACGGCCGCAGGCAAAACATATCAGGATATTTTTTCTCCGGAGCGCTGATAAAAGGTTTGACCGGAAGGAAAATTTCAATATAATACCGGAGAGTCCCCATAGCTCAATGGACAGAGCACCTGCCTTCTAAGCAGGATATGCAGGTTCGATTCCTGCTGGGGGCATAAGATGAACTAAAAATAAAAAAATTCAAAGTTTTTGGTGGCTATGGTGTAACGGCAGCACAGGAGTTTGTGGAGCTCCTAGAGGCGGTTCGAATCCGCTTAGCCACCCATTTGACTGGATAAAACGCGTTTAAGGTTACCTGCAATTTTTTTTAGCTATGCTAGTTATAGCGAGCGGAGCTAGATGTACCTCGGCCGGATACAAGAATTCCGCAAGTTCCCTAAAAAAGGAGGTGTCACACAATGAGGGCCGAAAAATTGTGGTTTTGAACAGCGACTGGTGTGATTATCGTTTTGTTGACGGCGCGGCCATTGAGCTTCTTTGACGGCCGGACGATGAAGACAACGTTTTATTTGACACGCCGCAAAAATTAGCCGACGCATGCGCCCTGCTTGCGCTTACTCTATCTGAAGATACCGCCGCACTATATCGGCGTCACCCTCACGATTGGGCGGCAGCAAATATAAATATGCGGAGGTTAGTTATTGTCGTTCGCAGACGCGGCGGTAGAATATACCGTTTCGCGTACACGGCGACAGTTATTGACGAAGGAGATATAATATTAGATGCAAATAAAAAACCGGTCGCATGACCGGTTTTTTTGCATTTATTATCTTCTTTCCTCCAGGGCGATTTTGCTTTTGATTTCCTTGCCCGCTCGTAAAAATTTCAATTCCACACTTTCTCCGATTTTCATTTTCTGCAGCACGTCTTCTACGGCGTTGTCCAGAGATATTTTTTCGTTTTGAATTTCCATGATGATGTCGCCTTCTTTCAGGCCCGCTTTGTCGGCCGGGCTTCCGGGAATTACAGCCTGGCAATCTGGCATATGCTCGGAAATAACGAGAGCGCCGTTATGGGTTGTCAGTCCTAATTTGCCCTGAATTTCTTTGTTGAGCAGGACATATCTGACTCCCAGAAAAGGCTGGCGTATTTTTCCATATCGGAGCATATCTTCCAAGTCTTTTTTCGCCGTATTAACCGGGAGGGCGAAACCGATGTTTTCCGCGCCAAAAACCATAGCCGCGTTAATTCCCATGGCCTGCCCGTTCAGATTTACCAGCGGTCCTCCGGAATTGCCGGGGTTGATCGCGGCATCGGTCTGGATTAACCCGCGTAGTCTTTGCGAACGATGGTCAAATTCGCTGAAAGCCGTGATCTGCCGGCTTAGTCCCGAGACAACGCCCACGGAAACCGTATTTTGGAATGTTCCCAAAGCATTACCTATGGCTATCGCGGTTTGGCCAAGATCAAGTTTGGAGGAATCCCCCAGCTCCACGATCGGGAGGCCGGAACCGTTTATTTTTATAATTGCCACATCGTTAATGGGGTCCTTTGCCATAATTTCGGCTTTGTAGTTTTTTCCATCGCTCATTAAAACAACATACTCGGCATCCGGGTCCGCCACCACATGGCGGTTGGTCAGTATGATGCCCGAGGGGTCAACGATAAATCCTGAGCCGCCGCCGACGCGCACTTTTTTTCGCTTGGGCACAGCGTAAAATTCTCCGGCATTTCCAAAGGGATAGAATTGGGAGCCCGGCTTTTCCATAAATTCCAAGTATTTTGAAACCGTGATGCTCACTACCGCCGGCAGAACCTTTTTGACTATAGTGGTAATTTGCGGTTGTTCCATACAATTATTATATCAAAAAACCGGCCAGCATCAAATTTTTCAATTGACCGAGGGAAATTTTATGTGATAATATACTTGCGTCTAACGGGCGGATTAAAGCGCCCCCGTAGCTCAATGGACAGAGCAAACCCGTCCTAAGGGTGAGATGGGGGTTCGATTCCTCCTGGGGGCATTAAATCCTATGAGTTTAGATGTGGGGAATTATTGTTGCGGTTTTTATCGTCAGGGGATTACTGCCGACTGTTATTGTTTGGGCGACCAGTCCTTCTTTGGGTCCAGTGGGCTCTTTTTTCGCAACTTTTAGCTCTGATCCCGCGGTTTCGACAATAGTTGAGAAATCAAAGCCCGTCCTCCTGATTGGGGCCGGGGTATACCTTTTCTTGCTATTTTTGCATTGGCTTTTTGACGAAAAAAAGGAGTACGCTTTTTTCCTGGAAAGGTTTATTCATCGTCAGGCCATTTGGTTTTACACCGTCGCTTCAATTTTACTTGCCTTGCTGATATGGCTTGCCGTGCACGCAAATCCTCTGATGGCTTTTTCGGCGGCAGTAGGATCCACCGGCTTTTTTTTGGCGTCCGGATTCAAAAAGGGCGCCGAGGAACAAGAAAGAAAAGTGTTGGGATCCGCGGCCAGCGACGTAAGCAAAATTTTGTATCTTGAAATGCTGGACGCTTCCTTTTCGGTGGACGGCGTATTGGGCGCTTTTGCCTTCACGGTTTCGGTTCCCCTGATTTTACTTGGAAACGGGATAGGGGCTTTTATGGTGCGCTATTTTACTGTAAAAGGAATTGAACGAGTTCGCAGGTACAGATATCTTAAAAATGGAGCAATGTATTCCGTGGGCATGCTGGGTTTGCTGATGATATTTGAAAGTTTCGGCGAGGAAGTAGCCGCATGGATTCCTCCCCTGAATACTTTTGTAATCGTAGGATTGTTTTTTGTCCTTTCTCGGCGGGCGTTAAAACAGATAGAGCTGGTAGAACTTCAGCGCGGCGGCAGTTAGCGGCAGGAACCTTAAAAATATAAAGGAGGAGCAGGAATGGAGCTGAAGATTTTTAGCGGGCAGGCGAGTCGTGAGCTAACCAAGAAAATATGCGATTGCCTTGGAATGAAGCCCGGCGCCAGAGAATTCGTGCGCTTCTCCGATGGCGAATTTAAGGTTAGGTTTGGCGAGAGCGTTAGGGGCTGCGATATTTTTATTGTGCAGTCCACTTATCCTCCCTCCGATAATCTGTGGGAATTGCGTTTGTGGATAAACGCGGCAAAAAAGGCATCCGTTAAATCGGGCGGATTCATACATGCGGTTATTCCATATTTTGGATGGGGAAGGCAGGACAGAAAATCAGAATCCAGGGTCTCGGTTGCCGCGGAAGAAGCCGCTCATATGATTGAGGAAGCCGGCGCAGACCATGTATTAACCGTTGATTTGCATGCCGCTCAGATAGCTGAATTTTTTACCATTCCGGTGGACCATCTTTATGCCAGGCCGGTTTTTGTGGAACACTTCAAGAGATTATTTAATCTTGAAAATTTCGTAGTAATGGGTCCGGATTCCGGCGCGGCAAAGGTTGCGGAGTCTTATGCCCAGAGACTGGACGGCAGGCCCTTGGTTTTCGCCTATAAAATGCGGTCGGGGACCAATCAGGCCAAAATACTGCATATAGTCGGCGAAGTTGAAGGCAAAGACGTTTTGATTGTTGACGATATGACAGATACATGCGGAACGTTAATGGAGGCGGTGAGGGTATTAAGGGAGAGGGGAGCGAGCAAGATTTACGCTTTTTGCACCCATGGGGTGTTATCTGGCCCCGCGATTTCCAGAATAGAGCAGTCGGAGCTTACCCGCCTTTATGTTACCGATTCCGTGCCGCCAAAGAAGTACAGCCCAAAAATTGAGGTGGTTTCCATAGCTCCTCTTTTGGCCGAAGCCATAAAAAGATCCCACAATAACCAGTCAATAAGTTCTTTGTTTGAATAAAAAACAAAAATGGTGTAAATTAAGGGAGCCGCTAAGGTTCCCTTTTCGTTTTTGGGCCCGTGGCATACCGGCAATACGTTGCCGGGGTGGAAACGCACCTAATTTAACTTCGGGGGTTAAGCCGTGCATCCACTTTGATTTTTGCGACATCGATTATTTTTCGGGAGATATTTTCAGGGAATTAAAACAAATCATAGCAGTTATTTTTGAGGGCCTGTAGCTTAGAGGAAAAGCGTGTGCATGGCATGCACAAGACCGCGGGTTCGAGTCCCGCCAGGTCCACTTTCTTATTTACTGATAACGATAAGGAAATTTTTCGGAAATTGGATAAAGAATTTGACGATGATTCGGCAAAATATTTTTTACATCTGTATCAAAAGATTTTTGAGAAAGCATACGAAATGCCAAACGAAAAAGACGCTTTCAGTTCCATGTTCATGTCAGGTATTATTTCAGATACCTATACAGGTTTTTTATAAAAGCTCTAAGGGTAAATTTAGAGGTAAATAATATGGGATTTCTAAATAAAATTTTTGGGAACAAAGAAGAAACTGATTATCAAGCAACCGTGGCGCCGGTTTTTGATTCTTTTATGGCGGAAATCCATGATCCTTTCAATGGATTAGTTGCGGTGGCAAGTGAAAATAAAGAAGTTAGAGATTTCTTCAAAACGATTTTAGACGCTACCGAGCGATCTTTGCGCGGTATTTTATTCATAGCGCCGGGCAAACTTGATTTTGAAACACAGCCAGACAAAATGGATGAAATTTTCTGGGAAAAATCAGCGAAAGAGAAAAGCGTATTTTACAAAAACGTTACTAAAGAGGAAGTTGATTTTTGGTTTCGTAAAGTATCATTAGCGCTGGTGGCTTATTCGTATTATTTCTTTTCCGTAGAAGAGCAGTCATCGTTGGGACAATCCTCTTTCAAGATGTATTGGCAGAGGATGTTTGATTCGTATAATAAAATTTTTAGTGAGAACATAACTATTGATGATGTGAACCATTATGCGGCTGGGCTAAAAGAGGATGGCGAAAAAGGATATTCAAAATCCGGCAATTTAGAGCAGGCGTTGGAGTTAATGACAAAGGATTATGCTACAATCGCCATAGAGCTTTTGGAGAAAATATGGCACGAGGATATTAATCAAAAAGTATTAAGCGATTTGCGAAAATACAAACCTGGCCATAGCGTGGAAAATCTTGACCCAAAAGTAAAAAAGGTCGTATTTTTAGGAGATAGGATATGGCAAGCCCATCGACAAATCGTTCAGCCATTCCTTCCCAAATTACTAACTGATTATT
>Ga0075985_103_pt2 | contig 19935 bp, 16 predicted proteins | sample RifGroA2_FD_68003 | JGI IMG/M metagenome (GOLD analysis project Ga0075985, IMG submission 68003) | Parcubacteria bacterium GW2011_GWA2_47_9 | reverse complement strand
GTGGAGCCGCCGTCGTCCGCCATTGAAACAATCGCGGAAAGATGAATGTTTTTCCGTTCCTTGAGGCCGGAGAGCACGGTAAAAGTGCCCGTACCACCTCCGATTACCACAATGCTTGATTTTTTATTCATTTGAATCGGCTTATTCAACGGTTACGCTTTTGGCAAGATTGCGTGGTTTATCCACGTCGCATCCGCGCAATACTGCGACGTGATAAGCAAAAAGTTGCAAGGGTATTACGCTTAAAATGGGCGTGAGCTCCTCCAAGGTTTTTGGGATATAAACTACATCGTCGGCTATTTTTTTTATTTCCCTGTTTCCTTTGGTTGCGACGGCGATAATTTTTCCATTCCGGGCTTTAATCTCCATTATGTTGGAGATAACTTTTTTATATACGGCGTCGGACGGCGCCAGAGCAACGGTCGGAAAATTCTCGTCAATCAGCGCAATGGGACCATGCTTCATTTCGCCCGCGCCATACCCCTCGGCGTGCACATAGGAAATTTCTTTAAGTTTTAACGCGCCCTCCAAAGCGATTGGAAAATTATATTTCCGGCCGATATACAGAAAATTGGACGCCCCGCAATACTTTTCGGCTACGGCCTTAATCGCGCCGTCCAGCGCCAGCACTTCTTTTGCTTTTTTGGACAACAACCTCAGCTCCCGCGCGACCTGACGAACTTTCGCTGGAGATAATCCACGTTGCCTGCCGAGAAATAAAGCCAGCAACGCGAAAATCACAAGCTGGGAAACAAAAACTTTGGTTGATGCCACGCCGATTTCCGGCCCCGCGTAATTATACAATCCCCCGCCGCGGCTGTCGTTTTCCGATTCCCGCGCGATTGAAGAACCGACCACGTTAACCATGCCAACGGTTACAATATGTTTTCCGTATTTCTTTTTTGTCGCGACTTTGGCTTCTCGCAAGGCCGCCAGCGCGTCCGCGGTTTCTCCGGACTGCGATACGGTAAGAAATGCCGTGTTTTCATCCAGCACCGGCTTTCTATGCCGCAATTCGGCGCTGTGTTCCACCTCCACGGGCAAGCCAGCATATTCTTCAATCAGATATTTTCCGACAAGAGAACTGAAATAAGACGAACCCGAAGATGAAATTAAAAGACGGTTCGCGACCTTCAAGCTCTCCTCAACTCTCTCCAGCCCTCCCAATTTGCCGAACTTTTCCAATCTGGTGAGACGGCCCCGTATTGCGTTTTCAATTACTTCCGGCGCCTCATAGATTTCTTTCAGGGTGTAATGCGGGAATCCTCCTTTTGACGCTTCCTCCCAATCCCAGTCCAGCACTACATCCGGACGTTTCATTTTTAAAAATCTCAGTGAACGGGAAGTTATCACCGCGATATCGCCATCTTCCAAATAAACCACTTTTTTTGTATGGGATACGATGGCGGCGGGATCCGAGGCCACAATAAATTCTTTTTTTCCCCGGCCCACCAAAAGCGGGCTGGACTTGCGGGCAATCACCAATTTGCCCGGGTCTTCTTTTGAAATAACGGCTAAGGCGTAAGTGCCTTCAACTTTTCGCAAGGCCTCCTGAACCGCGTTTTCCAAATTACCCTTAAAAAACTTTTCACTTAGGTGGCATAAAATTTCCGTATCCGTTTCCGAATAAAATTTATGGCCCTCTTTTTCCAGCTGCCGCCTGAGAGACTTAAAGTTCTCAATTATGCCGTTGTGCACAAGATAAATATTTTTTTTGCAGTCATGGTGGGGATGGGCATTGATTTCATTCGGAACGCCGTGAGTGGCCCAGCGGGTATGCAAAATAAAGGGACAGCCCGAAACTGCCGTTTTTTGAAATTTTTCCTCCAGATTTTTTATTCTTCCCGCGGTTTTGAGTTCAAAAATTTCTCCGCTCGCGCCGTCAAAAACCGCCAGACCGGCGGAATCATATCCCCTGTATTCCAGGCGCTTTAGGGCTTCTATGCCCAAAGCGACATTTTTCTTTGCGCCGATGTATCCGATAATGCCGCACATGTAAAAACCATACCATTTTTTAAGAGAAATGAAAAGGGCGCCTGAATCGGCGCCCTGGAATGATAAAAAATAAATTATGCTCTGCGGAAACGATTACTCTGCGCGCAGAGCGCGTAGCAAATCGGCGGATATAACAAGTCTTTGCACCTGCGAAGTTCCTTCGTATATCTGCGTAACTTTCGCCTCGCGAAAAGCCCGTTCCACCGGCAAACCCCTCACGTAGCCGTCACCGCCGAAAATCTGCAAAGCGTTGCTTACCGCCCTTTCCGCCATTTCGGAAGCGAAAAGTTTAGCTTTCGCGGCATAGGAAGCCAGCTCCGTTTCCGGCAAGCCGCGATCCTTTAAACACGCGGCCCTCCAGGTCAAAAGCCGCGCGGCATCAATCTCGGTTTCCATATCGGCAAACATCGCGCGAATCATCTGAAAATCGGCAATTGGTTTTCCGAACTGCCGCCTGTTTAAAGCGTGCAATACCGCCTCCCTAAACGCGCCTTGGGCTATGCCAACGGCCTGGGCCGCGATATTAATCCTGCCGCCGTTAAGGGTTTTCATGGCGACTTTCCAACCCGCGCCCTCGCCGCCCAGCAGATTTTCTTTCGGCACGCGGCAATCTTCCAAAATTATTTCGCAGGTCGGAACGCAATGAAGGCCCATTTTATCTTCGGCTCTGCCCACCACAAATCCCGGAGTTGCCGTTTCCACGATAAACGCGCTTAACCCCCGATGGCGATCTTCGCCGGTCCTGGCAATTAAAACGCAGGTGTCGGCCTTGGAAACGTTGGTTATGAAACGTTTGGCACCCGAAATCACATAATATTTGCCGTCCCGCCGCGCCGTCGTTTTTTGGTTCGCGGCGTCAGAGCCCGCGTCGGGCTCGGTTAAAGCATAGCATCCCAGCTTCTGCCCCGAGGCCAAGGGAACAAGATACTGCTGTTTTTGTTTTTCCGTTCCCCATTCAAGAATCGGAGAGCAAGAAAGAGAATTATTTGCCGACATTATCAGGCCAAGCGAAGCCCACACGCTGGCAATCTCTTCCTCGGCTATGGCGTAGGCCAACGTATCCATTCCCGCCCCGCCGTATTTTTCCGGCACGGCAATTCCCATAAAACCCATTTCCCCCAGCCGCTTAACGATTTCGGCCGGAAATTCTTTTCTTTCTTCAAACTCCGCGACTTGCGGCTTAACTTCTTTCGCCGCGAACTCGCGGAGCATTTCTCTCAGCATTTTGTGGCCTTCGGAAAGCGCGAACATTTTTCCTCCTTATCGCAAATTTACCCCGCGCGCGGGCGCACGCCCGCGCGCGGGGTTTATAGCTCAATGATTTTTGGCGGTTTTTCAACAATCAACCGCGGTCCGGTCAAGGCCTGAACCTCATCCAGCGTCCACCCGGAAACGATTTCTTTTAGCGCCAACCCTTCCGCCGCAACCTCAATGACGGCGATGTCCGTAATGATAAGGTCAACGCAACCCGGCGCCGTAAGAGGAGCCAGGCACTTTTTCACGATTTTGGGCCGGCCGTCTTTTGCGACGTGTTCCATTGTAACAATGACTTTCTTTGCATTAAAAGCCAGATCCATTCCTCCGCCGATATTGCCAACGCCCCGCTGAGGAATCATCCAGTTGGCCAAATCTCCGCTTTCGGAAACTTCAATCGCTCCTAAAATCGTGATGTCAATGTGGCCGCCCCTGATCATCGCGAACGACTCAAGCGATGAAAAAAAGCACATCCCTGGCACCGGAATTAAATACTGGCCGCCGGCATTCACCAAATCAACATCGGCGAGTCTGGCAAAATCCTCGGGTCCCACCAGAGGGCCAAATCCCAGAGCTCCGTTTTCCGTCTGGAAAACAATGGTAAGCCCCTCGGGGACAAAACCTGAAACTAAAGTGGGAATACCTATGCCCAGATTGACGACGGCGCCCTCAAACAATTCTTTGGCCGCGCGCATGGCAATGAGTTCCCTTGTAAGCTTGGCTTTCACCTTTTCCTCCTTTGACCCTTCTTCGGCTTGGCCCAAAAACTTTTGTTTAAATGTCGGGGGAAATCCGGCTCATGGGCTAACCTAACAATTCTTTTTACGAATATTCCGGGAGTGATTATTGCTTCCGGGTCAAGCCGGCCAACAGCCACTATTTCATCCACTTCGGCTATTACAATATCCGCCGCCGTAGCCATTGCCGGATTGAGGTGCCTTTGCGTTCCGCGATAAATCAAGTTGCCCAACTTATCGGCTTTATACGCTCTGATAAAGGCATAATCCGCTCTTAGGGCATGCTCTAAAAGACAGGGTCTGCCGCCAAAGATTCTTTCCTCTTTTCCTTCGGCGACTATAGTGCCCGCGCCCGTCGGCGTGTAAAAAGCCGGCATGCCAGCTCCCCCCGCCCTTATTCTTTCAACCAATGTTCCCTGCGGAACGAGTTCCAACTCCAGCTCTCCGGCAATAATCTGTTTTTCAGCGCAAGTGGGTTTTGACGGCGAAACCGAAAACGGGAAAGACGCAATTACTTTTCTGACCTGACGGTTTTCAAAAAGAATTTTGTGGTCGTCAAAATCAAAAGTGAGCCCGATGCCGCCCGCGGTGTTAGAAATAACGGTTAAATCCTTCGCGCCGTGTTTTGCCAGCGCCTTTACCAGAAAATATGGAAACCCTCCGGGTCCGGCAAAACAGGCTATCATAATTGTCGCGCCGTCTTTAATGTCCGCAACGGCTTCGTCAAAACTCTTGAAGATTTTACTTACCATTAGTTCGCCCTCCGTGTTTTGTTTTCAAGGTTCTTCATCCATTGATACTAATACCACCAAGACTCTGTCGTCAATAATGAAAAAGCCCCGAAAAAATCGGGGCCTGCTTTTTAATATTCGGGCTCAAACCACACATCGGTTACCGAAGGAACTCTGCCTTTTCTTGAAATATTTTTGGCGAAATACGCCCGAACCGGCATCCCTATCCAGTCAATGGAGGCCTCGCTAACTTCAAGGCCTTTCAAACGGCTCAAGAAAAGCGTGTTCGCGCCGTCAAACTGTATTAACGCCAGAATAAACGGGGTCTCGCTCAAAAATTTTTCTGAACCGAAATAACAGACTGTAAACGCGTGGACCCTGCCCCGCCGCGGCAGTTCAAACCATTCGGTTTTGGCTCCGCAGTACATGCAATAGGCGCGCGGCGTCGCGTAGCGATAATCGCAGGCCTTACAGCGGCTTCCCAAAAGCTTGCGCCGTTTCAAGCCCATAAAAAACGGGCTGTCCTGGCCGTAACTGCAGAGATAGTCAATTTGGTAAGGCTCCTGAAATTGCACCGGCGGAATTCCTGAAAAATCCAGATTCTCGGGGAACGGATAATCAATGCCGCTTTTGCTGACAATTTTCCGCGCCTGTTCTTTGAATTCCCTTCTCATTTTATTTTTCCTCGCGTTCAAGAATTGTCACGGTAACATAAGTTCCCGTGCCGGCGTGCGAATGAATCGCGCCTCTTCGGGCTTTGGGCACTTGCAGAATTTCGTTGCCGAAATGCCTTCCGATATTTTTTTGAAGCTGCCACAAGGCGAACACGGCCTGCATTAAACCTGTCGCTCCCACGGGATGTCCGCAAGCGATAAGCCCGCCGGACGGATTTACCGGCAAAATGCCTTTGCGCGGAAGGAGCGAAGTAAAATGATTTTCAATGTCTCCGTAATCAACTTGCGCCAAAAACGGCGCGCCGCTCTCAACAAACTTCCCGCCCTCTCCGTAGCGGCAAAGTCCGAGATCTTCGTAAGTCTGAATTTCAGAAGACGTATAAGCATCATGCAACTCAATAAAGGAAAGGTCGCTCACCGGATAACGAACGCCGGCCATTTCGTATGCCTGTTTCGCCGCCTGGCGTCCCGCGCGGAAAGAATGCACCCCGGGATAACGAAAACCCTTTGTCCATAATCTCCGGTATCGCTGGGCGTCAATGATTCCCACTTCGCTTTCCAACGCGCAATCTCGCATAAAAGAATCGTAATCCAGGTGCGGGCGGTCGGCCATGCGCATGGCGTCTGTTCCGCGGCCGACGCCGCTTACGCGAACCAAAGAATCAATCTTGCATCCTTTGGCCAGCAGTTTTTCCAATCCTTTTTCGCTGGCCAGCAGGCACACGGCCGCGCCGTCCGACATCGTGCAGATATCTAGGCGGGTCAAAGGCCAGGCAACCATGGCTGAACGCCGAACGTCCGCGACGTTTAGATTTTTAGCTTCAACTTTTTCTCCGTTGCCCAAGTCAACCAATCCGGCATGCTGGGCGTAAGGATTCAAAACGGCGTTGCGATGGTTTTTTACCGACACTCCGGCCATTTGCTCAACCGTGGTGCCGAACTCCTTCATGTGCCGAGTAACCATCATCGCGTAGTAGCCGGAATAAAATCCGCCGACCGGAAAATCAAAGTTTGTATCCGAGGCCAAAGCGATAAATTCGTTGCCCTTCCAGGTAAGAACGCGGCTCATCGTTTCAAATCCGTAGGCGGCGCAGATATCCATATATCCTGAAGCAACCGCTTTCCAGGCTTCCTGGAAACAAATGCCGCCGGTCGCCCCGCCGCCCTCAACGCGGTGCGAGGGTTTGGCGCAAAGGCCGAGAAAATCCTGAATCATAATGCCGGCCATAAGCTGACGGGCGAAATGGTCTGAAAAATAGGACGCGACCGAACCGTCAATTAAATCTATGCCTTCCCGAAATTCCAATCCCAAATCCCGAAGGGCGTAGTCAAAAGCCTCTTGAACCAATACCTGAAAAGTCGCGTCTTTTCGCGCCTTGGCGAACTTGCTCACGCCGCCGGAAACTAAATAAACCGGTCTCATGCGCCCTCCTTTGCCGATTGTGAATGTGCAAACCAAAACTAAATAAAAAAGCCGAGGGTGTCAACACAAGGTGGATAACTTTCGGTTTATTTTCGGTATGGTTTTGGTATAATATAGTAACCCGTGGAAAACTAATATGCTTACTAAGCGGCAAAAACAAATTTTGGATTTTATTGAAGGATACACCGAAAGACATCGTTTTGCTCCCTCTTTGGAAGAAATCAAAAAACGGCTTAGATTGCGCTCTGTTTCCAATATCCATCAACACATAGAGGCCCTTAGAAATAAGGGATATTTAGACAAACAAAGAAACCAGCGCCGAGGCATAGAAATTTCCAGGCCTGAAAAATTGATTCGGATCCCCATACTGGGAACCATAGCCGCTGGCGAACCGATAGAGGCGATCCAAGAAAAAGAAATGATCGCGGTACCAAAAAACAAACTCCCCTGCTCATCGGGGATCTACGCGCTCCGCGTCGTTGGCAATAGCATGATTGATGAAAATATAAATGATGGTGATGTTGTTTTAGTCCGTCAACAAAAAACAGCAGAAAATGGACAAAAAGTTGTGGCCCTCATAGATAATTACGCGGCAACGCTCAAGAAATTTTATAGGGAGGGACGACACATCCGCTTACAACCAGCCAATAAAAGCATGGAACCGCTTATATTTCGGAACGGTCGGGATGTTGCAATTCAAGGAATAGTTCTTGATGTTATTCGTGATAACGGCTTTGCACTTCCGACAGAAATTTATCCGGACGCAAAACTTCTCAATAGAGAAAGAAAAGTCAAAAACAGAGACGCAAAGGAAAGGATGCGAGGTGGAACAAAGTTTCGGAAAAGCGCTATTGCGGTTGCACCAACAGATGGTATTGAAAAATTCACTAACAAAATCCTTTGCGGCGACAGTGAAGAAATTTTGCGTAAAATTCCAACGGACTCCATTGATATTATAATTACATCGCCGCCATATAATTTCGGCCTAGAGTATAAAGACGATAAGAAAAATGATGCAGTGCACTGGGACGATTACTTTAAGAAAATAGATACAATCTGGAAGGAATGCGTGCGAGTTCTTAAGCCAGGAGGGCGGCTTTGCCTTAATGTTCAGCCGTTATTTTCAGATTACATTCCAACACATCATTTAATGTCAAAACAGCTACTTAATTATGGGCTGATCTGGAAGGGTGAAATTTTGTGGGAGAAAAATAACTATAACTGCAAATATACCGCATGGGGCAGCTGGAAAAGTCCTAGTATGCCCTATCTAAAATACACATGGGAATTTGTTGAGGTCTTCTCTAAAGATACACATAAAAAAGTCGGTGACTCGTCAAAAGCCGATATTACTGGCGATGAATTCAAGAAATGGGTTTATGCAAAATGGTCAATTGCCCCCGAGCGTAATATGAAGGAATACGATCACCCCGCGATGTTTCCAAAGGAGTTAGCGACCAGACTTATGAAGCTTTTTAGCTATCAGGACGATATTGTGCTTGATCCGTTCAATGGCGCGGGGACAACTACGCTTTGCGCCGCAGAAACCGGAAGAAAATATATCGGGATAGATATTTCGCCGAAATACTGCAAAATTTCCGAGAAACGGATTAAAGAAATTCAGGCGAAATTATTTTAAAGATGCTCTGCGAGCGCACGTTCAAAGTATTTTATAGCGTGCTCTAACCTTTCAATGCGAAGCGGTTTATAAAACTGCTTTTTGTGTATTGCACCCTTGATATTTCGCTCTCTATCGAGCAGAGTAATGATTTCTATATTAAGATTTGGGAAATGATGCTCAAGCACTTTTACCGATGGACTTCCTTTCGGATGCTCAACATCGGTTGAATAATCGCCGCCAAGCATACTCTCTAATTGGAAAAGGCAAAATTTGAGCTTCGGAAAATGCTTTTGTAGCAAAAAAGCATCAACCAGTATGCGCTTATACATCGCAACCTCCGCATATGCCTTACATTCAATTGAAAGCACGAATTTCTCGCCAATATAAACCTGCTTATCTTGCGATAACTTGTAAACATTGCCCTTCCCATCACTGATTGGGCACTTTGTTTTATTGATTTTGATGCACGAAGGTTTACCGCCGATATTTTTCCACGCAAGCAGAACCATTTCCTCCGCCATCATTTCAACCAGTGTGCCCTTCAACGAACGCAAAGTGCCGCCGGCACGGATACGCCACATTTTCCGTATTGTCCGTTCGTAGAATTTTATAAATTTAGCGAACATATTATTTCAAAAAGTAATCGCCTATACCACCAAATTAATCAGCCTGCCCGGGACGAAAATTATTTTTCTTATCTTTTTACTTTCAAGCCATTTTTTTACTTTTTCTCCGGCAAGAACTATTTGCCTGGCCTCCTCTTCCGTAATATCCCTCGCTACTTCTATCTTATCCCGCATCTTGCCGTTGATCTGAACTATCAGCGTAATTTTTTCTTCGGCGATTAATTTCGGGTCGTACTTCGGCCACTTTTGCTGATGAATGCTTGTTTTATGGCCCAACTTCAGCCACAACTCTTCGGTAATATGCGGCGCGAAAGGAGCCAAAAGCAACAATAATCTTTCCAAAGAATCCTTTCCGATATCTTTTTTATTCTGCTGGGCAAAATTAACAAACTCCATAAAGGCGGCGACAACCGTGTTAAATCTCAGCTCCGCCAAGCCGTCACCAACTTTTTTATTTAGTTTATGCAAAAGTTTTACGGCCTCGGAACCGCTTTTTTTGTTTTCCCTGCAATCGTCAACCAGACGCCATACTTTTTCCAGAAAACGGCGAACGCCCCCGACGCTCTCGTCATTCCAGACAATGGCTTGGTCAAACGGCCCCATAAACATTTCGTAAATTCTTAAAGTATCTGCGCCGTATTTATTGACTATTTCGTCAGGATTAATAACATTTCCGAAAGACTATGACATTTTCCGGCCATCTTTTGCCAGCACCATGCCGTGGGAAGTTCTTTTAATATATGGTTCCGGGGTCGGCGCCGCGCCAATATCAAAAAGAAACTTGTACCAGAAGCGGGAATACAAAAGATGCAAAGTGGTGTGCTCCATTCCGCCGTTATACCAGTCAACCGGCAGCCAATATTTTAATTTTTTGGAATCGGCTAAGACTTTATTGTTGGCGGGATCGGCATATCGCATAAAATACCATGAAGAACCGGCCCAATTAGGCATAGTATCGGTTTCCCTTTTTGCCGGACCCTTGCATTTGGGGCAAGCCGCATTAACCCATTCCGTTATCTGCGCCAAAGGAGATTCGCCTGTGCCCGTCGGCTCGTATTTTTTAACGTACGGCAACTCCACCGGCAAATCTTTTTCAGGAATAGGCTGCGCTCCGCATTTTTCGCAATGAATTATTGGGATCGGCTCCCCCCAATAATGCTGTCTGGAAAAAACCCAGTCCCGCAATTTATAGTGGACGCGCTTTCGGCCAAAACCCTTTTCAGCCAGCCATGCGGTAATTTTCTTTATCGCTTCCTCGGAATCCAGTCCGCTGAACTGACCGGAATTAATCAAAGTGCCGTAATCAACGAAAGCTTCATTTTGCACATCGCCGCCAAGCACAACTTCTTTTATCTGCAAGCCGTATTTTTTTGCGAAATCATAATCCCTTTTGTCATGGGCCGGCACCATCATTACCGCGCCGCCGCCATAAGTCGCAACCACATAATCCCCCGCCCACACCGAAACTCTTTCGCCGTTAACCGGATTTACGCAATAGGCGCCTGTGAAAACTCCGGTCTTTTCTTTCTCCAGATGAGTTCTTTCAAATTCTGTTTTGCGGCGAGCCTCTATTGCGTAACTTTCAACTCTTTCCCGCTGTTCGACAACGACTATTTTATTTAATAGCGGGTGCTCGGGCGCTACCACGATCGCGGTCACCCCGAAAATGGTATCTACTCGCGTGGTAAAAACGTTAAGGACTTCCGAAGAATTTTCCAGCCCGAAACCTATTTCCGCGCCGCAGCTTCTTCCTATCCAGTTAATCTGCTGGGTTTTTATTTTCTCCAAAAAATCAACTTTGTCTAAATCCTCTATTAATCTATCCGCATACTTTGTTATTTTCAGCATCCATTGCTTCAAACGCCTTTGCTCGGTTTTGGCGCCGCACCTTTCGCATGATCCGTCAACAACTTCCTCGTTGGCAAGACCTATTTTACAGCTCGGGCACCAGTTAATGGGCGCTTCGGCCTGATATGCTAATCCTTTTTTGAATAGCTGAAGAAAAATCCATTGCGTCCATTTATAATATCTTGGGTCGGTGGTATTTATCTCGCGGCTCCAGTCAAAAGAAAGGCCGAGAGATTTCAGCTGCCTCTTGAAGTTCGCGACATTCTTTTTGGTGGCCTCGGAAGGATGAATTCCGGTTTTTATGGCATAATTTTCCGTCGGCAAACCGAAAGCGTCCCAGCCGATCGGATATAAGACGTTAAACCCTTCCATCCTCGCTTTTCTGACCACCGCGTCCAAAGCCGAATAACTCCTTACGTGCCCCACATGCAGGCCCTCGCCGGAAGGATAGGGAAACTCCACCAAAACATATTTTTTGGGCTTTTTTGAAAAATCTTTGGCCTTCCATCCGTTTTCTTTTTCCCATCTCACTTGCCACTTTTTTTCTATTTGTTGCGCATCGTACGTCATTTTTTGCATCCCGTTGCTGAATTTTAATTGAAATTCGGCCTATTGACAAGGCTTTCTTTTTATTGGGGCCAGTAAAAAGCGTCCCGTTATAACGGGACGCTTTTTTCATATACTACTCGTCCGTTTTTAATGACTGTTTTTACTAAATTGAATCCGAACCAATAGGGCAGTTGGCGATATGTAGGAATGTCCAAAATTATTATGTCAGCTTTTTTGCCGACTTCCAGGCTTCCAACTTCCTCGGCCCTGCCAATCGCATGAGCTGAATTAATCGTTGAGGCGACAATCGCTTCTTCTGGAGTTATTTTCAGCTGGCGGCAGGCCAGAGTAATAATCATTTGCATTGAAAACGTCGGGCAGGAACCCGGATTAAAATCCGTTGCCAAAGCCAAGGGTACTCCGGCGTCTATCAATTTGCGGGCCGGCGCATAACGCCTGCTCATTAGATGGAAAGACACTCCGGGAAGCAAAACCCCGACGATTCTTTTTTCGGCCATAAGCCGCATTCCTTGGGCCTTACGCAAAATAACACGGGCTTCCTCGGCCGAAAACGCGCCCTCCTCGCAGAATACGTCGCAATATTCCGCCAAACCGAGACTGGCAACCTCTTCCGCGGTAGCGGAAACTTCCGCGACATAATCTTCCCGTTTAACGCCGGGCGGAAACGCGTGCGCCCCCAAAAAAGTCGGCACGATATCAATCGCACTCCTTTTTCGCAGTATTTGAACGAGTCGCAGAATCCTTAACTCGCTGTCTTTGGACAGTCCGTATCCCGATTTTATCTCTATGGTGCAGGTTCCGTGGCTTAAAGCCGCCTCCAGTCTTCGTAAGGCCGGCCAAAACAGCTTTCCGTCGTCGGCTTCTCTGGTCTGGCGCACGGTGGATAGAATGCCACCGCCCTTTTTAAGAATATCTAGATAGGAAGCGCCTCGAATTTTATGGGCAAACTCCTCTTCCCGCGAACCATCAAAAATCAGATGGGTATGACAATCCACAAAACCCGGCATTACCGTTTTGCCTCTGGCCTGAATAACCGCGGCGTCCGGCAAAAGTTCAATCTTGCCCGTAATCACGCGCTCCATAAAATCCCGCGACTCTCCCACGAAAACAATCCTTCCGCCTTTTGAAGCGACGGCGCCGCGTTTGATAACCCCAAGGCTCTGCATTTCTTTTCCGGCTCTTGGAAAATTGCCGTTATGCGGCCCTAATGTTAAAAGTTCATCTGCCCATAAAACGGCAAAGTCAACTAAAATCTTTTCCGCCATGAAGGCCCTCCCGATTCGGGGATTTTCACTCTTTTTTCCATCGCCGTTCTCCGCGCGGCGTCATAACCGGCATCAACATGCCGAGCGACGCCGATGCCCGAATCAACGGTTAAAACTCGTTCCAATCTTTTTGCCCTTTCTCGCGTGCCATCGGCAACTATAACCATACCCGCGTGCAGAGCATAACCCATACCCACACCGCCGCCGTGATGAAAAGAAACCCAAGATGCGCCGTTTGCGGCATTCAACGCGAAATTCAGTAGCGGCCAGTCGGCGACGGCATCCGAACCGTCCAGCATATTTTCGGTTTCCCGATTCGGGGACGCTACCGATCCGCAATCTAGATGATCGCGGCCGATGACTATGGGCGATTTCAGCCTGCCGGAAGCGACCAAATCGTTTATGGCAAGCCCGAATTTCGCCCGCTCTCCGTAACCAAGCCAGCAAATTCTGGACGGAAGACCGATAAACGGAATGTGTTTCTGCGCTTTTTCAATCCATCTGCGCAAAGATTCGTTTTCCGGAAAAGTTCCCAGCAAAACTTTATCTATGCATAAAATATCTTCGGGATATCCGGAAAGCGCGGCCCAGCGAAAAGGTCCCTTACCCTCGCAGAAAAGCGGCCTGATGTAAGCCGGCACAAAACCGGGATAAAGAAAATCTCCATTTTTGTCCCTTACGGTCAAACCGCCCTCTTCGGCCCTCTGCCGAAGATTGTTTCCGTAGTCAAAGCACACCGCGCCCAGCTTTTGCATTTCCAGTATCGCCGCCGCATGTTTTACGACCGCGTCATAGGCCCTTATTTTATATTCTTCCGGATTTTCGCGGCGCAATGTTTCCATCGTGTCCACATCCCCGACCGGAACATAACTCCATATATCATGAGCCGGCGTCTGATCAGAAACTATGTCAGGTATGATATTTCGGCGCACAAGCTCCGGATAAACTTCGGCGGCGTTGCCCACAAGACCGATGGAAATGGATTGACCAAGCCGCTTGGCTTCGTAAATCCATCGTAAAGCCTCCTTCAAACTAAACGTCATAGCGTCGCAATAACCTTCTTTGACTTTCTTTTCTATCCTTTCCGGCCTTACCTCAACGTCCAGAATAATGCCGTCATTCATCGTTACAGCCATTGGTTGCGCGCCGGACATCGCTCCCATGCCTGCGGTCAAAACAAACTTGCCCTTCAGAGACTCGGCGTTAAATTCTTTTTTGGCGCAAGCGGCATAGGTTTCATAAGTCCCCTGCAATATCCCCTGCGTGCCTATATAAATCCAGGAACCGGCCGTCATCTGGCCGTACATCGTAAGCCCCATGCGGTCATAAATATCAAAACCCTCCTGATTCGCCCAATGCGGAACAAGATTGGAGTTGGCAATCACCACCCTCGGCGCGGCAGAATGCGTAGGGGCGACATAAACCGGCCTTCCGGATTGAATGCACAGTGTTTCGTTGCGCTTTAGTTGTTTCAGGGTGTGTACAATCCGGTGGTATTCATGCCAATTCCGAGCCGCCCGCCCGCTACCCCCGTAAACAACGAGTTTTTGCCAATCCAAAGCCACCTCGGGATGCAAATTGTTGCGCAGCATTCGGAGCGCGGCTTCGGCGTCCCAATTTCTGCATTCCACAACGCCGCCTAAAATATTGGGGATGGCTTGCGTTGGCGCCGCAGTCATATGCAGCGGCCGGCCGTATTTTCTGATTTCCTCCTCTATATTGCAACCACAGCCGTATTTTGCCCTTTCGTTCTCGGCAATTTCCCGATCTGAAAAATCCCTCACTATTCTCTCCTTTTTAAGTTATTAAAGCTGGCTACAGAAAATACTCGCAAAGAAGAAAGAATATGTCAACTTGACCCGGGCATTGACTCAAAAAATAATCTTGCTAATATTTCATATCTGTTCATTCACAAGGAGCAAAGAAATGATTGACTTTCTTTTGCCGCCCGAAATACCCATTTTTGAACCAAACCGAGATCCGCACGATCTGAAGCTGAGAAACATTATTCATCCGTGGAAAGGCGATAAACCCGGGGGACGAATTGATGTCGGCATTCTCGGCATTCCTTTTGATCTCGGGGTCAAACGTTCCGGAGGCAACCCGCCGGCGTCGCCGCTACACACTCGCGGGCAAGAAACGTCGTGCAAACATTATTCGGGCTTTGCGATACTTTGATTATTATCGGCGGCGGCAACGATCTTTCCTTCGCCACGATAAGCGGACTTAGGCGAGCCTTCGGCGAACCAATCGGCGGCATGAACGTTGATGCTCATCTTGACGTAAGAGAAGTCGCGAAAGGCAACATCACGAGCGGAACGCCATACCGCTTATTGCTGGAAAGAGAAGTTCTTCTGGGAGAAAATCTTTTTGAGGTCGGCGCCCAGGGCCACGTAAACTCAAAATCGCACTGGGGCTGGGCGGAAGAAAAAGGAATACACATCTGTCCCTTACAAATGGTAAAAACAATCGGCGTTGATATGCTGATAAAATGCTTTAGACGCCGCATGACTTGCCTAATCGCATCCTTCATAAGCGTTGACATTGACGCCGTCGCACAGGCTTTTGCGCCGGGCTCCAGCGCCCCGAACCCTGACGGATTTTCCGCCGCGGAAATCCTTGCAATATCTTACCTGGCCGGCGAAATCCCGAATCTGCGCCTCTTTGAAATCATGGAGGTAAATCCAGAATTTGATCAGGACAACAGAACAAGCCGCTTGTCCGTAAATATTATAACCGATTTTCTCGCAGGTTGTGCCATAAGAAAGCAAAAAACTGGTCATTAAGACCAGTTTTGTTTTTGACGGAGCATATTCTCAAATATGCCGTCTTGATTTTTCAACGGCTCTTTCCGCGTCCTGCGCCACAATGCCGTATTCAACCAGCTTAACCGTTGCCTGAATTTGCTCGCTTAGCGTCACGCCGTTTCCGGTAATATTATGCGACTTTATCGTTTTATAAATTCTTGTCAAAGGAAACTCTTCCGGTCCGCTGAAGTTCAACAAATCAAGCGCCCTGACGGCGCAAAGCAATTCAATGGCCAACACTTTGGCGGCGTTGGAACAAACTTTTCTCGCCTTTCTCACGGCTCCGGCCCCCATGCTTACAAAATCTTCTTGCCCTGCGGCCAAAGGAATGGAATCCACCGAAGCCGGATGGCTTAAAATTTTATTTTCCGCGCAAAGATCAGCCGCGGTATACTGAGCAATCATCAGGCCGGAATCCAAGCCCGGGCATTGGCTCAAAAATTGCGGCAAACCGCTTAGCTGGCCGTTCAATAATCTATCGATTCTTCTTTCGGAAATATTGGCGAGAGTTGCAAGGGCTATGGCCAAAAAGTCGGCTTGCATCGCCAAAATCTGCCCGTGGAAATTTCCGCCGTGGATGATTTCGTCAGCAATAAGAACCGGATTGCAAGTAATTGAGTTGATCTCTCGCTCAACAACTCGGCGCGCCTGATCTATCGCTTCGTTAACCGGCCCGTGAACTTGAGCTGTGCACCTTAAACTGTAACTGTCTTGCAGGGCTTGCGCAGAAAAATCCGCTTCGCCAAAAAGTCTTTTTATATTTCTTGCCGCACGGCTTTGCTCAGGATGCAAGCGCAAAGCGTGCAACCGGCTGTCCAAAGCTTCCAGATTTCCTTTCAGCGCCAAAATAGTCAAGGCGGCTGCAACGTCGGCCGTCTTTGCCAGCACATCAGAACAATAAACCGTCCGGGCTAAAAGACTGGTCATAAAATGCGTGCCGTTTAGCAAGGCCAGCGCTTCTCCGGGTTTGAGCTCACAATACCCAATCGCAACAAGAAACCGGGCTAAATGCGCCTGAGGTGCCAAGTCGCCGCTTGCCCCGACCGATCCATGTTCCGGAATACGCATACCCGGAATCGGAACGATATTACTGTTAAAAATATCAATCAGCCGCTCAAGAGTTTCTCGGCTTATACAGGAGTATCCCCTACGCAGCATATTGATTAACAAGAACATCATGCCCCGCGCTTCCTCGTCGCTCAAAAACTCACCGACCCCCGCGGCGTGGCGCAAAAGCATATTTCGCTGAAACTCGGCCTGCAGTTCGGGCGGAATATATTCCTTAAAGAATGGCCCTATGCCCGTATTAAAGCCGTAAACCTGTTGCTTTGCAGCCAAATCTTCCCAGATTTTTCGCGTTTCGGAGATATATGCCCATTCACGCCTGGTCAAGGTAATCTTTCTATAATTACCGCTACAAAAAGCGATAAAGTCATTGAGGCTGATCGTTTTTTTCATTTCCTCCTCCGCGATTGTTAAAGAACCGGAATTGGTTCACTTACAAATCTAAATCTTTCTAAAATAAAAAGCAACCCGCGGGAAGCTGCTGCATTATTTTAAGCCTTCTTTTGAATATTAAATACTGTTCTTGCGTTTAGAGTTGTTTGAGCCGCAGTTTCGTCAACGCTCATCTTTTTTGTTGCCGCGATCTTTTGAATAACATATTTTATATATACCGGCTCATTCCGGCCTTGCGCCTGCCCCCCAACTTCAGCTGACAAGGGCGGCGTTAAATAAGGGCAATCGGTTTCAACGAGTATTTTTTCCAATGCCGTTTCTTGAATCATTTCTCCGTAATCCGGCAATCCCGGGGCTTGTTTGAAAATGATTCCGTTAAGCCCGAGGTAAAAACCCATTGCCAGATATTGCCGAGCCTGTTCTCGGTTTCCGGTAAAACAGTGTATGACGCCCCTTACGGCAGGCCTTGATGCAAGTATTCGCAGTAAATCGTCGTGGGCCATGCGGCAATGGAAGATAACCGGCAAACCCAAATCTTGGGCCAAACCCAGCTGGCTGATTAATATTTCCTCCTGCCGTTTTTTAAATTCCGCGGATTTTGCCGCCCCCTTCGGTCTCCGAAAATAATCCAGCCCGATCTCGCCGATGGCGACTACTTTCGGGGACCCGGCCAAATCTTTATATTTTGCGTAATCAAACTTCTCTTCGCACGTTTCAAGTTCCGTTTCCGCCGGATCAGTTTTTATCTTCACAAGCCCGGTTTCCAGATTGATGGGATGCAAACCTACGGCGCCGTAAACTCCCTCCGCATACTTTTGGGCAAGGTCTTTCGCCCGCAGACTCGTCGTGTATCCCGTGCCGACATTAATCATCCAGACGCCGCTCTCTAGAGAACGTCGGATAACTTCGCCGGCGTCTTTTTGGAAAGCGTTAAAGTTAAGATGGGCGTGGGTATCAATAATCATGTTACAAGCGCGGGAAAAGAGATGCGCCCTTTTCCGGTTTGAACTTCCAGGCTTTTTTTTCCGCGGGCGTCACTCCCAACTGGCCAAATATCTTGTCCGCCGTTTCGGGCATAAAAGGCCGCAGCATGCTGGCAATGTTGGCCAAAGCAAATAATAAATCTGAAATTACATCCTCCCGACCGCCTTTATTTTCCCAAGGACGTTCGCGTTCAATATATCTGTCGCAAAATCCTATCAAGGCCCAGACGGCCGCCAAGGTTTCATTAAATTTAAAATCGTCCAAAGACCTGCGGTAATCCCTCCACGCCGAGTCAACGGCTTCTTTTATCTCTTTACTATAATTTCCGCGCACGATTTTTATTCCGGCGGCGAGAGTGACAACCCTGGCGGTGAGATTCCCGAGGCCCTTGGCTAAGTCGGCGTTATAACGTTCCTCAAATTTTCCTTTGGTGAAATCACCATCTTCCGCCGACGGAATCTCGCGCAGTAAATAATAGCGCAACGAATCTACGCCATATTGTTTTACTAATTCAAAGGGATCAATAACATTTCCCAAAGTTTTAGACATTTTTTGTCCGCCGGCCGTAATGAAACCGTGCACAAAAATACTTTTGGGCAAAGACAACTTCAGGGACAGCAAAATTCCGAGCCAGATTATGGCATGAAATCTCAAAATGTCTTTTCCGACGCAATGAACGTCGGCCGGCCAATATTTTTTGAATTTGGCGCCGGCGCGAGCGTAATCCAATATTGAAATATAATTCGTCAGCGCGTCAGCCCACACATATATTGTTTGGGTGTTGTCGCCCGGAACCGGCACGCCCCAAGCCAAATCTTTGCCGGGACGCGAGAAACTTACGTCTTCCAACCCCTTGGAGATAAATGCCAGCATTTCTCTGGCTCTGCTTTGTGGCACGATTTTTACCCGACCCGAAGCGATTATTTTTTTAATTTTGGGGGCGTAACGGGAAAGCCTGAAAAAATAATTCTCCTCCTGAATCACTTCGGGCTCTTTCAGGTGATGAATGCATTTGCCGTTTTTCATATCTTTTTTTGTGATAAAAGCCTCGCAGCCCACGCAGTAAAGGCCGTTATACTTTTTCCTGTACAGGTCGCCGTTTTTATCCAGCGCCAGCCACACTTTTTTGACCGAGGGCCAATGACGAATTTTATCCGTGGTTCTTATGAATTCATCGTTGGAGATATTCAGGGTCTTGGTAAGTTCGCGGTATCGCGACGAAATTTCGTCGGTAAATTCCTTGGGCGTCCTTCTTGATTCTTCCGCGGTCCTTGCATTTTTCGCTCCATGTTCGTCCGTTCCGGTTAAAAAAAATGCGTCCTCGCCTAAAATTCTGTGATAGCGCGCCAAAACATCTGCCTGAACGATTTCCAGGGCAAACCCTATGTGCGGAGCGGCGTTCGTATAAGCAATGCTGGTTGTGATATAGAATTTTTTGTTGGCCTTTCGCATATGATACAATAGTTTTATACTCGTAATGAGTTTATCAAACCATGCTTTTTACCCCTCATCTTCTCTTTGGCGCAGCGGTAGTCTCTTTGCCGATCTTCCTTCCTGCGGGTTTCTTGTTGGCTTTTTTAAGCCATTATTTTTTGGATGCCGTACCGCACTGGGATTACTCAACGAATAATATCAAAAAAAGATTTTGGCGCAAAACGCCGCGGGATTTTTTTTACATTCTGACGGACTTTACGCTCGGCTGCGCTTTCATTATACTGTTGGCTTCTCAAAAATTATTTGCCTTTGTCGGAGGGATGACCGCTGTTATTCCAGACATCCTAACCCTATGCGCCATTCTTCTTCCTGCCTTCACGCCCCTCCAATCACATTGGAAAGCTCACGACAGCATTCACTGGTTCAGGGGCAAAAAAATTCCTATGTTCTGGAAAATATTCAGCCAAATTTTTGTTGTTTTGCTTTCAGCCTGGCTGCTTTCTGGCCG
>Ga0075985_120_pt1 | contig 21835 bp, 19 predicted proteins | sample RifGroA2_FD_68003 | JGI IMG/M metagenome (GOLD analysis project Ga0075985, IMG submission 68003) | Parcubacteria bacterium GW2011_GWA2_47_9 | reverse complement strand
AATCTTGTTCCCGCCGGTTTTCAACCCCGGATTGTGGCGATGGGCAGGGAAGTTAAATATCAGGTGCTGAAAAGAGATGTTCAGATGAATCTGGCGCTGATCAAACTGGAGGGAAATGGTTTTTTCACGGTGGGATTTGCCGATAGCTTGAAATTGGGCACGCGCGTATTTCTCGCGGCGAATGCGGTCTCTTTTTTCGTGGACGGTCAGCCGCAGGAACAATTTATCGTCAACGAAGGAGTCATCAGGGTTTTTAATAATGACGAAGTACAGACAACCATTTCCGACAAAAAAGAAGTGAAGGGAAGCCCGTTGTTTGACATACAGGGCAATCTCGTTGGGCTTAACGACGTTGACTCTACCGGAAGAGTTGTGGCGATTCCGGCGCAAAAAATAAGGGAGTTCGCCGGCCTGTAACTTAAAAATTATTTAATAGAGAAAGAGGTATAGGCAATGGAAATTCTTCCGTGGCTTTTGGCAGGGCATTTTATCGGCGATTTTCCTTTTCAGTCTGAATGGATGGCCGCCAATAAGGGTAAGTCGTGGGAGGTTAACGCCTATCACGCGTTTGTTTACGCGTTTACGGTTTTTGTAATCGTGGCGATGGCAGATTTCCGCTTGTCTTTTTGGGCGGTTTTAATCCTTTTTGCCTCGCATTTTATAATTGATCCCTTAAAGGCGAGATGGGGTATCGTCCGCCATGTCTGGATGGATCAGTTTTTGCATATTGCTGTTTTGGCGGCAATAGCCGCGTTCTTAACTTGATAAAACGTCTTCATTAAAAAATCAAAGGAGGAACGAAGGGACATGATAGGATTCGTCCAAAGATTTTTTCCGATCAGGGCAAAGTCAGACGAAAAAATGTATGAAAAACTGCACAGAGACGCAGAAAAATATGGAGTTTCCATCTGATTAGCTATTGTCTTTTCGCGAAATACTGGAGGTCACAAAAGTGATCTCCCTTTTCTTTTCCGGAATTGTCGCTTGACAGGTTCGTTTCGCCGCCTAGAATGAAAATAGTTTTTAAAAAGTTATAATAGGCGCTTTTACGCTTTTCAAAAATATGAACAACTCATTTAAAATATCCCTTCTGCTTTCTTCAAAAGTATGGCGTTATGCCCGCTGGCCCCTCGCGGCCATTCTTCTTTTATTCATAGGCCTCATTATATACCGTGTTCCCGCGGTTATGGAGCAGAGAAGAACCGATGAGCAAATAGTTAAAATACGGGCGACCAAGCTTACCCTAGATGACGTTATGGGCGTTAATCTTCCGCCTTCGCCGGATCCTGCGCTTGTAGATGCTACCGTTGCCGGAATTGACGCCAACCAAAACGGCATCCGAGACGACGTTGAGTTAGCTATCTTTGAGGCGTATCCGGATTCGGCTAAAACCAGGGCCGCGCTTTTGCAGTATGCACTTGTGCGTCAGATGGAACTAACACAGGAACTAGTTAATAGCGGAACGGTTACGACTGTTGCTGAACAAGACGCAAGGGCAAACGATTGTCTTGGTAACCTTGTGGTTTTTTTCCTCGTGCCTAGCCCTACGGATAGTGTGCCAAGTGGGGTAGTGGCAGAAAGGATAGAGAAAATAGATACTCTTAAAGAATTCATAAATAGCGAACAATTCAATACCCCCACTAGAGAAAAAGCCCAAAAAGATTTTTACAGGGGCAATTTAAGAAGCTATGGCACTCCTACGGATGAACCCGTTTGCGATATTGACCCTTCTTCTCTACCCGACTGATAAAATATGAATTATAGGCCATTCTTACTCGCAATCATATTTGCTACGTTTGTATTTTATTTTCCTCTTGCGGCAAGAGGCGCTGGGGAATGTTCGGATAATGGTTATACCACATTTACGATTAATGGCGTCGGTGCGGATGAGGATGACGCTAGGTTGAATAGGAATGCCTTTAGAGATAAGTTTATTGCAGTAAACAGTAGTGATCAATTCAACAACGAACCAATTCTCGTCGACTATCTCCACAACCCATCTCATCTCGGCGGCGTGGACGATTGGCTCAAATCTATTGAGCAGGGTATATTTGATTCGGAAAATCTCACCGACTACGACCTGACAGAAATGCTTCTCGCGGCAAGCGAGAAGCTAAAAACCCAAAAAGTTCTTCTGGTTGCCCATTCGCAGGGCAATTTTTACGCCAACAGCTTCTATGGATCCGTTGCGGATAAGGATGGCGGTATCCCAAAGGAATCGATCGCCGTTTATGGAGTAGCCACTCCTTCAAGTTTTGTGGCGGGCGATGGCAAGTATCTTACCTCCGAAACCGACAAGGTTATTGCCGGTTTGGTCCAACGGATTCATTTCCGGGAAGTCCTCGCGCCAAACACAAGGATAGAGTTAACAGATGGAGACGACCCCCTGGGCCATAGTTTTTCTGACGTTTATCTTAAGTACCGCGCCCCGCGCGTAATAGGAGAAATTCAAGAAGTCCTCTCTGGGCTTAAGGCGGACGATACGCGTGGTCCCGATGAGCCTTGCCTTGATCCGCCGAATTTAACCCTTTCTCATAGAATCCAGGGCGTAGCTTTCGCTGGAGCCGATACGGTTGTCAACTGGTTTGGTGGTGCGGTTGGCGGAGCGGCGGGCTTTGCCGTGGACGCATATACTTTAGCCAAATATACCGTAGGCGCCGCGTCAAACGCGGCTGTAAATCTCGTCGGAGGCGCGTATGATTTTGCCCAAAACGCATTCAGCGACGCGCTGGCCGCGCTTAAAAATCTTGCCTTTGGTTTCACCTTAACTCCGGCCGGCATGGGCCCGGCAATTACCAATGTTACCGGCGGCGCTTCAACCGTTGAGCAGGATTCCAGCGGCGGAGGTCTGACCTCCGCCGCGGCTCCGCCGCCGGCGTTTAGCGGCGGAATAAGTCTCGCCGATTTGCAAAATCAGTTAGACGATATTGCAGAACAGCTTGATATTATCAGCCGGCAGATTTTAGCTATGGCCGGTTTTCCAGCGGTTCTTGGAGTAAGCGATAAAATAGTAGATGAACAGGCAGAGCAGATTTTAGAAGAGGCGATGCAGCCGACAAGAACAGTAAGGACAGTTCGCGCAAGCGGCGCGCAGAATTCGCCGCCAAAATCAATCTATCCCCAAATTTTAATTTCCGAGATTTACGATTCCGGCACCGAAGAATTCGTTGAACTATTTAATCCGAACGCATTCGCGGTGGAGCTTTCCGGCTGGTATTTGCAGAAAAAAACTCAATCGGGAAGCGGTTTTGACACCTATGCCTCCAAAAATTTGTTTGACGGCAAATCCATAGACGCCAGCGACCACTTTTTAGTGGCCCGTAGCGGCACCGGCTGGCCCGGAGGGGTTGATGTTTATACTGATTATTCGCTTGGCCCCGATAATACACTGGCGCTGAAAAATCCGAATCAGGATATTGTGGATAAAGTCGGCTGGGGCGCGGCGCAGGATTTTGAAACGGCGCCGGCGCCATCGCCCGGCGCAAACAACTCTATCGGCCGCAAGTGGAACGGTTCGGCCGAGGCCTACCAGGATACAGATAATAACTCCGCCGATTTTGAAGCGCAAATTCCTACTTCCAACTTGATAAACGCCGTTTTTTCCAGCCAGCCCGAAGAAACGCCGCAGACTTACCCAAAAATTTTAATTTCCGAAGTCAAAGCCGCGGGCGTTGCCGCAACCGACGAGTTTATAGAGCTTTATAATCCAAACGATAGCGCGGTTGATCTTTCCGGCTGGGCATTGAAAAAGAAAACATCCGGAGGAACGGAATCAAATCTTGTAAGCGCTTCTGCCTTTTCCGGCGCCATTCCCGCGAACGGCTACTTTCTGGTAGTCCCGCAGGGGGCGACCACGACTTATCTGACGGCCGATTTAACCTATTCCGGCTCAACTTATTCTTTTGCCGACAATAACACTATTTTGTTTTATAATCCGACGGGCGCGGTTTCCGACAAGGTCGGATTTGGCCAGGCGCAGGATTTTGAAACTAACGCGGCGGAAAATCCAACAGCGGAAAACTCTATCGGCAGGACATGGAATGTGAGGAGCTTAGCTCCTCACGATACGGACGATAATTCGGCGGATTTTGAATTGCAAACCCCGACGCCAAAAACCAAAAATGAGCTTCCGGAGAACAGTTCTCCGGAAGATTCGGAGCCGGAACCCGAACCGGAGCCCGCGCCGTTGCCTCAAACCGTGGTTATAAACGAAAGCGCCTGGATGGGAACCAAAGCTTCCGCATCCGACGAATGGCTTGAATTGCACAATGCCACCGATGAGTCAATCAGTGTTGCCGGTTGGCATTTGCTTTCTTCAGACGGAGGCCCCGATGTTACGTTCGGCGTCAACGGTACGGCCGCAACAACCACGATAGCGGCCGGCGGTTTTTATCTTTTGGAGCGCACAGACGACACCACTATCTCTGAGCCGGCTCAATGGTTCGGGTCCTTTGGCAACGGTTTAAGCAATGAGTGCGAAACTCTCTCGTTATACGATGCGTCAGGCGAGCTCATAGACCAGACAGTTTGCAGTAGTTGGCCCGCCGGCGACAACGAAACCAAGCAAACAATGGAACGAATCAGCGCGAGCTCGCCCGGCGCGGATCCGGCCAACTGGGCGAACAATAATCTTTTCACGCGCAACGGCGAAGATGCGCAAGGGAATCCCATTAACGGCACGCCCGGCCAACAAAACAGCGTTTCGGCCAGCGAAACAACAATTTCCGGCTTCCAGCTGTCGCAACTTTTTTCTGAATTTCAGACGCTGACCTTAACCTTTTTCGGTAGCCCGTATATTGTTCAGGATGGTATTGGTATTCCCGAAGGAAAAACACTTGCCATAGAATCCGCCATAACCGTGAAATTTAATTCTGAAAAAAGACATCCGTCCGATCCGGTCGGAGCATTGTCCGCAGACGGAACCCTCAAAGTAATGGGAACAGAAGTCGGCCCTGTTTTATTCACATCCACAGCAGAAAATAGTTTCTGGGGCTGTTTTAATTTTTCTGAAACAAGCTCCGGTTCCTAACTTAATTATTTAACCGTTGAAAAATCGCGTTGCGGTTCTCTTTCCGAGCAGGCGCGCACTTACAATGAAGACTCTTATTGGGCGATGCACGTTCACGGCGCGCAGTTTTCGGCTAACAATTTAGTTCTAAAAGGCAATGGCGGCCAAGCATATACCCACGGCATTCACCTAAAAGACGCGCCGCCGGAAACAATAATAGAAAACTCTCAATTCAGCGAATTTGTTTACAGCGACAATATTGACGCGCCGGCCGCCATATATATAGAAGGCGGCAGTCCCGTAGTTCGTGATTCTTCTTTTCAGAATAATGCCTATGGTATTATCATTGAAAACAGTAGCCCAACACTGAAAGGAAATATCTTGGAAACTAACGATATACCCATACAAATGGGAGGAAATTCCGCCCCCTCATTTAGCGCGAATACGGCGAATGGCAATGCGGTTAACGGAATTGTGGTCCGGAACTGGGCTGTTTTGGAGAATGCTTTATGGTCTGTCGATCTGCCGTATGTAATTTGGGAGGGCGCTTCCGTGGGACGAGGCGCAGTCTTGACCGTTGAGCCCGGCGCGGTGATTAAATTTAAACCCCCAAACAGCGGCGGTTATTCTGGTCTCGGCGTGAGCGGCAGTTTGATCGCGCGGGGAACTTTAGATGCGCCCATAGTTTTTACCTCTATAGCGGATGAATACGGAGGAGATACGGATAACAGTTCTGTTGTGCCGGTACCCGGCGTATTTTCCATTTCCATTGAATCCGATTCTTCCATCTTTGATAATGTTGTTGTAAGATATGGGGGGAAGCAGGGATATAATGTATGGGGTATCCGTTATGAGCCCGTTGCCGCCGTCCAGATTATCGGTGGAAGCGGTTTCATTTTGATAAATTCAGTTTTTGAAAACAATATCCACCATATCTATTGGCCGAACAGCGGAGGCGCATGCGAGGCGCTTGGCGTAGAAGGCGATTCCAACTCTTTTGACGGATCGGGGGAAATAACTTGCGGAGGAAATATACCGTTTCCTTGAACGTCATATATTTCGTGAGGAGCTAAGCTCCTCACGAAACTAAATATGGACAGAGATCATCTGTTAAAACTTACGATGGCAGTTTACAGGGTAACCAACCTTTTTCCAAAAAAGGAACCTTTGGGTTATGACATTCGGGAAGCCGCGAATAGGATTTTGGCTTGTGGGCTGGCCGGAGAGGATGCCCGCGGCGACTTAGAACTTTTAAAAACTTACTTTGACATAGCTAAAACCCAGAATTGGGTTTCGGAAAAGAATTTTCTGATTTTGGTGCAGGAATACGATAAGCTTAATGAGCAAAACGAGGTTTTGCCGGATATTATGTCTTTGCCGACAGTTGAGAAGTTGAGAAAATCAGGGCGCGCGCCGGAAAAACCAAGAAAAGCAAATGGCAGTGACTATTCTTCTCCGCGAGTTCGCAAAAAGAAAATAACCGAAGTTATCCACAAAGAGGAAAAAATAGCCCTGCGCGACCTTATACGCGGTTTCCCGGACATTAACCGCCGCACACTAATCAGGGATTTGGAAAATCTGGTGCGGGAAAGCGCTATCAAAAAAGAGGGCAATGGCAAAAAAGCCCTTTATTTGCCGAACGGACATAAAGTGTTATTAATACCGCAGGTCTACGCCAAAAGTGACGGCCAAGAGGAAATGGTGACAGAGGCATAAGGAATGGTGACAAATTTCAGGCAATGTGCTACCATGTCACCCATCTGTCACCATTTATTATTTTTTAATAAATATACGTAACAACAGAATTAAGATAAAACAAAAGGATGACCGGTCAGAATAAAATTTTCAGTGACATATACGACGCATACGTAGGCAGGATATACCGCTTTATTTTTTTAAAAGTTGGCACTCAAGAGGTGGCGGAGGATTTGACATCCGAGGCTTTTTCCAGGGCATGGGCAGTTTTCAGCCGGAGGCAAAAGAGCATTGAAAATATCAATGCCTTTCTTTATCAGATTGCGCGCAACCTTGTGGCAGACCATTATCGCCAAAAAGGTCAGGCAACGTTTGTTTCTACGGAAAACGTGACGCTTGGAGATCCGGAAGGCGAGATTGGGGAAAAGGCACTGGTTCAGTCGGATATGGAGCTTGTAAAGGGGGCATTGGCCAATATTAAGGAGGAATACCGTGAAGCTCTTGTGTGGTATTACCTAGACGAGCTTTCCGCGCCGGAAATAGCCAAAATGACCAAGAAGTCGGAGGAAGCGGTGAGGGTAACTATCCATAGGGGGTTAAAAGCCCTTCGGGAAGAGCTGGGCGATGCTCCGGCGGCAAGCTCAGGATGAATCCTTCGACAGGCTCAGGGCGAACTGTAACAAAAATGCCTTTTTTCCGTCATAATATACAGCAAAGCCGCGTCAGATGCGGCAAAAGAGAAGCTCACTAGTATGACTGAACAGGAACTTATAGCTAAAATCCAGGCATTGCAATCTGTAAAACCCAGAAAAGACTGGGTGATTTTGACTAAAAACAGGATTTTGGCCGATTCGGGACAGGGCGGCATAGTGGCCCCTAAAGCAGTTATGTGGAGAGTGGTTTCTTCCTGGTCGGTACCGCGCTTCGCTTTCATGCGGCCGGTTTTGGCCCTTTCCACCATAGCGGTTTTAATTGGCGTATTCGGCCTGATAACACACAATAGTCTACCCGGGGATATGCTTTATCCGGTTAAGAAAGCGGCAACGCAGGGCCAAGCCACGCTTCTTTCGCAGGATTCAGCCGAATTAAGCCTTAACCTGGCGGCGCAGTCCTCAAGCGCTCTAAAGAGAATCGCAAAAGGCAATGATGTTGAACAATTAGCTCCGGCCATTGAAGAATATCAGAAAAACTTAAAGAGCGCGGCCGCAAAACTAGAAGGCTCAAAATCCAGCAAAGATGTGATAAAAATCGCGGAACTGGTTGGACAGATAGAAAAAGACAGCAAAGAAATTGAGAACGTGCTTCAAACAGAGGTCGCAAAGCAGGAGCGCGAGGAGTTGGTTCAAAAAACACGCGCGGCATTGACCGAGCAAATAGAAGAAGTTGAAAATCAGGTTGCCGGCATAATATCCGCCGAACTGCAAAATCTTTCAAGCAATCAGCTGAATGACGAGCAAAAAGAAATTCTGCGTCAGGCGCAGGAGGCATATGCGGCAAAAGATTATGCGACGGCATTGCAGAAGATCGGAGAGCTGACTTATCCACAGCAGTAAACTTTTGACAACGGAATAAGCGTGGTATCATTTTATTAAAATGTTGAAGGTCGCGCATTGCCTCGCGGCTCAAAAGCTTTGGCCGCGACCGATGGTCGACGCGACAATTATAAACAACATTAAAGGTCGAGAAAGAAACAATTCGGTTGTTTCCCGTCCCGCAACGCGGGACATGAACCAACCGGAGAAAAAGGTTAATTATTTAAAAAAATGACTAAAACATTAGCACAGAAAATCGTGGCAATTGCCACAACTTTGACAGTTACCGGTATGTTGGCCGCTCCAGTCTATGGGCTGACAACTGCTGAATTGCAGGTGCAGATTGACGCGCTTTTGGCGCAGTTATCCACCCTGCAGACGCAATTGTCCGCGATGGGCGGATCCGCAGCTGCCTGTACATTCACGCGTAGCCTTTACCTTGGGGTAAGCGGCGCCGACGTGAAATGCTTGCAGCAGTACCTGAATGGCGCTGGATTCCCACTGGCCGGCAGCGGTGTCGGTTCGCCTGGCAATGAAACCCAGTATTATGGTGGATTGAGCAAGGCGGCAGCAGCCGCATGGCAGCTCGCGAACGGTGTTTCGCCGGCAGTGGGTTACTTTGGTCCGCTTTCGCAGGCCAAATACACTTCGCTGGCAGGAACAACCGGCGGCACAACCGATGAGACAACCGGCGGCACAACCGGCGGCACAACTGGTGGAACAACCGGCGGAGTAGTAGTTACTACGCCCGGCGTTGAAGCCATTGTGTCCACCGAATACGCTCCAAGTCCATCAAACAATTCGGTGATAAAAGAGGGCGAGGACAAAGACGCTTTTGGCGTCCGAATCAAAGTAAGACAGGGTGATGCTATTTTCGAGCGTTTGAAATTCATACTCGGCACCAGCACCTCTGTATACACTCGCCAATTCACCGAGGCAAGTTTGTGGGACGGAACAACGGAGCTTGACCGCGTCGTGCTTAACTCCAGCACCGTTGTAAAAGACAGTTCAAATTATGTGGTTACGCTTGACGGATTCAAGCGGCTGATTAAAGCCGGCGAGAACGCTGACTTTGTGGTCAAGTTAAAGGCCTACTCCCAGATTGACTCTACTTACACAACCACCGATCCATCAGCGATCAGTGTGCCCGAAAACGGCGTAAGGACAGTTGACGGGTCCGCCATTAACCAGTATGCCCCGAGCACTGCTTTGGGCGCCCGCACGGTTGACCTCCAGCAGGGGGAAGCCGAACAGGCCGAGCTGGTTATGTCCAGAAACGCCGACTATCCAAAGGCATACCGCGCAGTGGCAGACACCCAAGGGGAAGCCGATCATGTAGTGATGAATATTATTGACGCCAAGGCAAAGAAGGGCAGGGTAAAGATTACCGACTGGGCGGCGAGCATAGCCGAGGTTACGGACGGAAATGCGACCGGCTCAACGGCGTATCTGTACCGTAAGGACGGTTCCAGCTGGAAGCTTATCGCTTCAGCCACCATTACCACTAACGGCTGGACATGGGCGGACATGACCGACGAGTGGGTGGAAAAAGACGCCACAAACACCTACAAGATTGAGGTGAAATTCACCGGAGCCTCCACCACCGAGGCAAGGTATGACTTCAGCAATGCTACCGCCGCCGACGTTACGGCCCAGAACGAACTCGGAGACACCATAACGCCGTCTGAAAGCCTTGGCACGGGTTCAGCGGTGTTCGTGGCCACCAGAGGACCAATCTACACGTTCACGGGCAGTACGCTTAAGTACACCAAAGCCAGCGTCGCGGGAGCCTCCGGAACTTTAGAGGGAAGCTTTACCTTCAAGATGAAGGCTTCTGGAGCGGATGTGTATGCCAGCCAGACCGGGGCGATTATAGTTACGATACTTGACGACGACGGTACCACTACCACGAGCGTGAGTTTTGGGACGGTTGTTTACAGCCAGCCATCGGGCACGCAAGAGAAAGTTTCAAGCTAAGATTGACTACGATCGAATGGGCGCCCACAAATGCCGGAACAGCAACCAGTGATACCTACATGGACGCAGCCGTGTGGGAAACCGGCTGGGTAACGGTAAGCGACTAGTAGTAGATCATCTTTACTCCTAACCGTTCCTTGTGGCGGTATAGGGTATATCCAAAAGGGGGCTTTGGCCCCCTTTTGGGTTGTAAATTTCTTGATTTTTTATCTATTTTTCTATACTATGTAAATATGAATCATGAGCAATCTATATTTTTGACCGCCGCCAAGTGGTCTCTTCTCTTGCTGGTTTTGACCCCCTTTATCGTTGATAAAAGCGTTTTTTTCCCTTTTATTGAGGGCAAAACGATTTATATCAGGGCGGTTGTCACCTTAGCCCTGTTTTTGCTGGCCGGGTTTTTTATTTTCGCCCGCAAAGAAGAAAGGCTCTCTTTTATCGCAAGAAAACTTTGTCTATTGAAAAACCCCACCGCTATTTTTATAGGCCTTTTTTTTGTTTCAATTGCGTTCAGCGCCGTCTTTGCTAAAGATTCTTTTCGCGCTTTTTTCGGGACCGTGGAGCGGGGCGAGGGCTTGGCGGGATTATTGTTTTTTGGAGGCATATTCTTTTTGGCTCTTTTGCTTTTTGAACGGAAAGAGTGGCGTTTATTTTTCGCCGCTGTCTTGATTGGCGGGCTCATCCTTTTTACCAATGAGATTTCAGAGCTCGTCAAAAACAACTGGATTGTTCGTTTTACGGGCGGGACAATGGGCAACCCGTCTTTCCTGGCGGGCTATCTCTTGTTCGTCCTTTTTGCGGTTTTCGCGCTGTTGGAGGATTTTCTGGCCGGCCGAGTTTCATGGCGCGGAGTCCCGAGGCCTCTGATTATTCTTTTTCTGGGAGTTGGAGCGCTTGCCGCGGCGGCGGGAATTTTTCTTACCCAGACGCGCGGGACTTACATAGGGTTAGCCGCCGGCATAGGAGCTGTGTTTCTGTATTTTGGAGCGCGCTGGCTTCTTTTGAAGTTCCCCGCCGGTTTGCGCCCGAAAATCGGCATAGCCGCGCTTCTTCTGGCATTGTTGCTTGGAAGCTACGCGGTTTTCCTGTTTTGGCAGGTTGCTTCCGGCCAAGATACGGCGCGCGCCTCTTTATTCCCTCTCATGTTTCAGCGCGCCGGCTCTTTTCAGACAAGATACATCGCGGTCGGGGTTTCTTTGAATTCTATTCTTCCTTCCAACGAGGGTTGGGGGAGATTTCTTTTTGGTTGGGGTCAAGATAATTTTAATATCGCCTATAACACCTATTTCAACCCAAGATACTTTATTTACGAAAATGTTTGGTTTGACCGGGCGCACAATAAAGTTTTGGACGTCTTGGTTATGCAGGGATTTTTTGGGCTTTTGGCTTATCTCGGGATATGGGTCGCGGTTTTGCGCTCGGGGCTCAAGTCCAACAAGCTACTGTCCGCCGCTTTTCTATTTTTCATCGTTTCATATTTTACGCACACCTTATTTTTGTTTGATAATCCTTCAACCAATATTGTCATTTTTGCTTTTTTCGCTTTCGCAGTTTTCCGGGCAAATCAAGATGGTTTGACCCTTCGACCCGGCTCGGGGCAGGCACGCTCACCACAGGGGGACTTATTGATTGCCGAAAATAAAAGCGACATTCGGGCGCATCAGCTTCAATCCGCATTCGTTCGTATCGGAACAATAGCCGCCGCCTTAACCGCCCTATGGCTGTTTGTGTGGGCAACATGGCTGCCTTATATGCAGATGAAAAATTATGTAAAATTGAAAGCTAGCGGCCTACCCCTGATAGAATTTACGGCAAAACTGGACGAAGTGTTTTATCCCTACAGTTATATCCAGGAGCGCATTCGCATAGATTTGCTTAAAACTCTGCCCGAATTTCCCGCAGATGAGGGAATAGGAAAATTAGTCTCAAAGGTTATGCAGGCCGCGGACGAAATAATGGAGCGGGAACCCTACGAGCCGCGCCACCCGATGAACGCGGGCCAAATCCTTGAGGAAGTAGAGGCCTATGATAAGGCGGAGCTGTATTACAGAAAAGCGCTTGCCTTAGTCCCGAACAGGCCGGATCTTTTGTATCTTTTAGCCCAAAATTTGGTTATTCAGGGAAAAATAGAAGAGGCCAAGGCCGGACCCTTGGCCGTACTCTTTGAGCAGTCAAAAGCGATACCGAAGTCCGGCATTCTGTACGGCGCGGCCTTGCTTTATGCTCCCGAAGAATATCAGGATGAGGCCTTTGCAATCCTGGAATCTTCATTAAAGGTACCGGGGATGATGGGGAGTCTTGGCACAGCCGGGCAACTTGGCACAGCTCTGCCCGTAATGAGGCAGATCTATAACGATTTTCTGGCCTTATTCGTACAGCGAAAGGATGAGAAAAATTTCCTGGCCGCGCTGGATACCGCCATAAAACTTGAAGAAGACTGGGAACAACAGAAAGAGCTCCAGCTTGAGAAAGGAAAAATTGAAAAATTGCCTTGGGAAGATGAGGCAGGAAAGAAGTCCGAGCTATACAAAAAGGTTCGGGAGGCATTTCCAAAATACGGTTGGGAAGTGGTAAACGTGGAATAAAAACTATCCTATCCGAGGCTTGCTATATAAGCTAAATTGTGCTATCCACACAGGATATGTTTGAAAAAGTCAACCCCGTTAGAAGTTTGCGGTTGCGAATACCAATGAAACGTATCAAAAGCGGTCATTTTAGCCGGAGGAAAAGGCACCCGTCTTTATCCGGTGACCAAGGAGGTGCCAAAGCCTCTTTTGCCCGTGAACAAAAAGCCGATTATAAACTATCTGGTGGATTTGTTTTCTTCGCACGGCGTCGGAAACATCGCGGTATTAATAAATAAAGAGTTTAGAGATGATTTTGAATGGTGGAAGCGGCGCCATTATAATTCGCCGCAAGCCCCAAAAATCTCATTTTTTGAAGAAACACAGCCGCTTGGCACTTTCGGTGGCCTTCATTTTCTGCGGGACTGGGTTTCTGATGAGCCGTTTTTTCTGACGAACGGCGACGAATTAAAGGATATTGATTTAAAAAAAATGGGTGCATTCCATAACAAAAATGGGACACTGGGAACGATTGCGTTGGTAAAAGTTCCCAACCCGCAAGATTACGGAGTGGTCTTATGCGATTCGCATCGGGTTAAGGAATTCTTGGAAAAACCGCAGAATCCTCAATCAAACTACATAAACTCCGGGCTTTATTTACTCTCGCCCGAAATTTTTGAATATCATCCCGGCCCTAAATTTTCAATGATAGAAAAAGACATTTTCCCAAAACTTGCCAAGGAGAAGAAGCTCGCCGGATTTAAATTCCGCGGCCGGTGGATGGACTGCGGCACGTGGGAAAAATACGAAAGGGCACTGAAGGAATGGAAATAATATTATATTATGCCTAGCTTGCGCATTGCTTTAGCTCAGATAAATTGTACGGTTGGCGACCTGAAGGGGAATGCTAAGAAAATTAAGGAGCGGATAAGGAGAGCTGAAAAATCGGGCGCTGACATTGTTGCTTTTCCCGAACTCGCAATTTGCGGCTATCCGCCGGAAGACCTTTTGCTGAGACATAGTTTTATTGAGGGTAATCTTAAGGCATTGCGGGAAGTTGTTCGCGCCACAAAGCGCGCTACGGCGGTCATAGGATTTGTGGAAAAACGGGGAAGAGATCTTTTTAACTCGGCAGCGGTTGCCCGCCAAGGCAGGCTCATGGGAATTTATCGTAAAATTCTACTGCCAAATTACGGCGTTTTTGATGAAAAAAGATATTTTCAGCCCGGAAGGGCCGTTGCCGTTTTTAAGCATAAAAATGCGACTTTCGGAGTTAATATATGCGAGGATGTGTGGTTTAAAGAGGGCCCTACGGCAAGGCAGGCAAAAATGGGAGCGAAATTTATTATAACTCTTAATGCTTCGCCGTATCACGCCGGGAAAATAAAAGAACGTGAAAAAGTGGCGCGAGATCGGGCGGTGGAAAACAAGGTATGGATTGCATATGTAAACCTTGTCGGCGGGCAGGACGCCCGCCCAGCGCGCGGGACTTCGCTCACGGTAAGGGCTTTCGCTCTTCCGCCTTCGGCGGAAACCGTGCCCGCTTTCAGCCCTTAAGTGTCCCTGAAAACACTTGCCGAGCTTCAAGTATTGCGCGTAATCTATCGTTAGAGGAAGAAGTATATCGCGCTTTGGTCCTTGGTACCCGCGATTATGTCAGGAAAAATGGGTTTAAGAAAGTAGTGATAGGATTGAGCGGAGGAATAGATTCTTCATTGACCGCCGCCGTGGCCTGCGACGCGCTGGGAAAAGAAAACGTAGTTGGGGTGGCAATGCCTTCTCCATATAGTTCCAAGGTATCATCAGAAGACGCGCGGGAGCTGGCAAAAAATCTTGGCATGAGGTTTTTTTCAGTTTCAATAGGCAGAGTTTTTAAATCATATTTACAAACGCTGAAACATTCTTTTCGCGGAAGAAGCCCCGATGTTACGGAAGAAAATCTGCAGGCCCGCATCCGGGGAAATATATTAATGGCCCTTTCCAATAAGTTTGGCTGGTTGGTGCTGACAACCGGAAATAAATCTGAAATGAGCGTCGGTTACGCGACATTGTATGGCGATATGGCTGGAGGGTTCGCGGTTATAAAAGATGTGCCAAAAACGCTTGTATACCGTTTGTCGGAGTGGCGCAACAAGGGCGGACAAGTTATTCCAAAACGCGTGCTGGAAAAGCCGCCTTCCGCCGAATTAAGGCCCGGCCAGAAAGACACGGACAGCCTGCCGCCCTACGAAAGATTGGACCCCATACTAAAATATTACGTAGAAGAGGATAAAGAGGTTCAAGAGATTGTTTCGGCCGGATTTGAAAAGGCGTTGACGCAAAGGGTTGCGGCTATGGTGGATAAAAACGAATATAAGCGCCGTCAGGCGCCTCCCGGAGTAAAGATTACGCCAAAATCATTTGGAAAAGACAGAAGAATGCCGATTACCAATAAATACAAGAACCTATAAATTTATGCCAGAAAAACCAAAGCTTTCTTTCATAGGTTTGGGCAAGCTGGGATCGCCAGCGGCCACAGTTTTTGCCAGCCGCGGCTTTCCCGTCGTTGCCCTGGATATTAATGAAAAATATGTGCGGGCGGTCAACGATGGCATAGCCCCAGTTGTAGAGCCCAAGCTCCAGGAATATTTAAACAAGGCGCGAGGCAATATTCGCGCCACGCAAAATTACGGAGAACTTATTGCCGAATCGGATATTACTTTTTTGATTATCCCGACGCCCAGTCTTCCCGACGGCCATTTTTCAGACGCATATCTTAAAGACGCCCTGAAAGATCTTGCCGCAGAGTTAAGGCAGAGCAGGAAGCCGTTCCATATTTTTGTAATTGTTTCCACGGTTTCGCCGGGCACGGTGGAAAAAAGCCTTATTCCGTGGATAGAGCGGCATTCGGCTAGAAAATTCAATGAAGGGTTCGGCGTGGCTTATAATCCCGAATTTATCGCTTTGGGAGACGTTATAAATGGATTATTGCGCCCGGATATGGTTCTTATCGGTGAAGGCAGCAAAGAGGTCGGGGAGCTGTTAGAGGACATTTACGGTTCGGTCTGCGAAAATAAACCCAATATCGCGCGTATGTCCATTGTTTCGGCCGAAATCGCGAAAATCTCCCTGAATGTTTACGTGACGACAAAGATAAGTTTCGCCAACACATTGGCTAATGTTTGCGAACAGGTGCCCGGAGCCGACGTTGATGCCATCACGCGGGCTTTGGGCGCGGACAAAAGAATTTCTCCATATTATCTTTCGGGCGGCCTTTCTTTCGGCGGACCATGTTTTCCGCGCGACGGAAGGGCGTTCGTGGCCTTTGCAAAAAATTGCGGCATTGACGCTAAAATCGCGAAGGCGACCGACGAAATCAATCAACGGCAAATTCCAAATCTTGTCAAGACGGCGTTAAAATATCTCCCAGAACATAAAAAAGCGGCGGCCGTATTCGGCCTGGCGTATAAACCGAGCACGCCGGTCATAGAGGAATCGCCCGCCGTAGCGCTGGTGGATGAACTTTTGAAAAATGGAGTTATGGTAACGGTTTATGACCCTCTTGCCATGGATAATGCCAAGGCATTGTGGAGCGATAAAGTTTTTTACGCTTCTTCCGTGAAAGCGGCCCTTGAAGCGGCGCCCCTTTGCATTTTTACGACCAAAGAATCCGAGTTTATGGCATTGAGCGCGGACGATATCGTGCATGAACCGACCACCATTATTGATTGCTGGCGGATGTTTGATCCGGCAAAATTAGGAAAAAAAGTAAAATATGTAGCGGTAGGAAGATATCAATAATGTATCCGGAAGACCGAACAACTGAAAAAGTCCGTAGTTATTGGGATAAGCGTCCGTGTAATATCCGTCATTCGCCAAAAACCCCCGGCACTAAAGAATACTTTGACGAGGTGGAGCAGAGAAAATATTTTGTTGAGTCGCACATTCCGGGGTTTGCCCAATTTGAAAGATGGCGGGGCAAAAAAGTTCTGGAAATAGGATGCGGCATAGGAACGGACGCGGTAAACTTCGCCAGAGCCGGAGCCGATCTTACTGTCGTTGAGCTTTCGCCGGCGAGTCTTGATATCGCGAAAAAACGCTTCGAAGTTTACGGTCTGAAAGCCCGTTTTTATCTTGGCAGCGCGGAGGAATTAAGTTCTTTTGTGCCGCTGGAAAAATACGATTTAATTTATTCTTTCGGAGTTATCCATCATACGCCTCACCCGGAAAAAGCAATGGAAGAGATAAAAAAATATTGCGGTCCGGAGACGGAAGCCCGTCTTATGATTTATTCTAAGTGGAGCTGGAAGGTGCTATGGATTATTTTTAAATACGGCAAGGGAATGTTTTGGAGGGCAAAAGATTTGATTCCTAGATATTCCGAGGCCCAGACCGGCAGCCCGATAACGTATTGTTATTCTTTCGCCGACATAGAAAAACTTTTGAAAGGATTCCGGATTGTTGAGATCCGAAAGGATCATATTTTTCCTTACGTGATTGAGAAATACAAAAACTACGAATATGAAAAAGTGTGGTATTTTCGCTGTCTGCCGCGCTTTATTTTCAGGTGGCTGGAGAAATGGCTGGGATGGCACACTCTTATTACGGCAAAATTAGGATGAAGATTCTTTTTGTCCAACCGACGGCGGATAAAAAAGGCCATTACGGAAAGTACAGCATAAACCTTTGCCAAGAATTGGCGCGGCTCGGCAATAAAGTCGTGCTTTTTACTAACAAGGCGACTCCCGAGCATTTCCTGAAAGACGCGCCGCTTTTTAAGATTATTGAATGGCGGGACGGAGAATATGCTTTTGGCCGTTTTGACAGCGCCAGGAAAAGCAATCCCTTGGTCTATATTTACGGATATTTAAGAAATTCTTTCGTAATTTTCATGGCGGCATTGCGATATGCCCGACAATATCGTCCCGATATTATCCAGGTTACCGACGTTGAATTCGGCATACTTTCGCTTTCACTTATTTTTTTCTCCAAGAATATCGCGCCAGTCATTCTCCTAATCCACGCGCCTAATTTTTCTTTTTCCAAATATCCCGGGAATATTTTATTTCGCTGTTATAAGGTTTTACAGCGGGAGATCTTGAGGCGAAGGATGGGTCAACAAATTAAAGCCATTGCGACGCTGGGCGAGTATCATAAGGAAGAATTACAAAAGCAATTCGGGTTAAAGCCCAGGTTTCCCGTCGAAGTTATTTACGACGGAGCCGAACCGCCGGCCGTTCATTTTTCCCGCGAGGAAGCAAGGCAAAAATTGGGAATAGAATATCCGGGTATTCTTTTTCTTTTGTTCGGCATACTCAGAAAAGATAAGGGCATAGAGTATTTATTTGAGGCCGCCTCCCGGCTGCCGAATAATGATTTCAGGATTTTAATCGCCGGCTCCCCCTTTGATTATGCGGCTAAAGATATTTCCGATTTGGTAATGAAATTTGGCTTGGAGGATAAAATTATTCTTCGGCTGGGATATGTAAAAGACGAAGAACTGCCTTTTTATTTTTATGCGGCAGACGGCGTGATATTTCCCTACCGCAAGATATATACCGGAGGCACTGGACCCTTATTGAAGGAAGCCGCGATGTTCAAGAAGCCAGTGATTGTCAGTAATGTGTCGGAAATGGGACGTTTGGTAAAAAAACGCGAAATGGGATTAGTGGTTGAAGCGGAAGACTCGAGTTCTTTAGCACAGGGTATGCGCGAATTTTTATCGGCGCCTGCAAAACAGCGCATTGAATGGGGCGAAAACGCGTTTCGCGCCGCCAATACCTGGCAAAAGATGGCGCGGCAATATTTAAGTTTATATGAAAGAATTGTTATCCCCGCAAAAAATTAAAGGGCTGCTTTTTGACCATTTAAGTACGAGGCAAATTATAGCCAAAAATGTTTTTTGGCTTGGTTTTGGAGAATTTGTGCCCCGTATATTTAAGTTTTTTCTTGTAGTGTTTACCGCCCGCATTCTTGGGGCCGATGATTACGGAAAGTTTTCTTTCGCGCTCGCCTTTGCGATATTTTTCTTAATGTTTACCGATTTGGGATTGCCGTCAATTGTGACGCGGGAGTTTTCAAAAGATCGGGCGCAGGAACGGCATTTCCCCGCCATTTTCGCTCTAAAAATCGCGCTCGCCCTGCTTACTTTATTGGTTACAATTGCGGGGTCGTTTTTGATAACTCAGGATCCATCCGTCAGACTGGCAATTTGGATATTGTCTTTTTATGTCTTATCCCAATCCATAAGAGCGGTTATTTACTCTTATTTCCATGCGCGTCAGCGCATGGAATACGAAACATTAACTCGTCTATTTGAAAACCTTGTACTGTTCTGCGTGGGATTTTTTATATTATTTGTTGTCCCGTCTATTCAGGGCATAAGCCTGACTTATGCCATCGCCGGACTGGTTGGGTTTATTTCCGCGCTTATTCTCATGCACTGGAGAATAGCGCCCATAGCGTTTTCCTTTGCTCCTAAGACTTGGAGATACTTCATTTCTTTGTCTTGGCCTCTCGGGCTTGCGGGTTTAGCCGGCACGGTTATAGCGCAGATAGATTCTTTGGCGCTTGGTTTCTTCGGGCAGATCACGCAAAACGGCTGGTATAACGCGGCGTACGCCATCTTTGGCATGACCTTTCTCCCGGGCGTCATCGTATTAGCTGGCCTTTTTCCGGTTATGAACAAAGCATTTAATATGTCGCTGGAAAAGTTTCAAAAAATATACAACCTGCAAATGGAGCTCATGATTTTTTTCGCTTTCGGATTCTTCGCGGGAGGGTTGGCATTAGCTTCGCAAGTGATTGATTTTTTCTACGATCCTTCATACGCGCCCGCCATCTTAGCTCTTCAGATATTAATTCTCGCCAACGTGTTTGTTTTTCTCTCTGAACCATTGAATCAAGCGCTTATTGTAGTCAATATGCAGAAAAAGGTTTTTGTCGCGGTATTCGCGGGAGCGGCAGTTAACGTTTTACTGGACATCGTCTTAATTCCGCAATGGCGCTTTTAGGAGGAGCTGTTGCCGCGGCCGCAACGTATGTTTTTTTGAACTATTTGGGAGTAAAGGATTTACACGTTTTATTCCTTGTTGCCGCCGGAGGGGTAGTGTATCTTTCAACCTTTCTGGCATTCCGATTCCTAGCTTCAAAAGTCTTCCCAAACGCGTATAGGTATGCTACAAAAGATGTATAAAATATGAAAAAAGCTTTAATAACCGGCATTGCCGGCCAAGACGGTTCTTACCTTGCGGAACTTCTTTTGGAAAAAGGATACGAGGTTAGGGGCATTCTCCGGAGAGCAAGTTATTTTAACACGCAGAGGATAGACCAGCTTTATAAAAATCCCAATTTTGACACTATTTACGGCGACCTCACGGATCCGATTTCGCTGGTCAATGTAATAGAAAAGTTCAAGCCGGACGAGATTTATAATATTGGCTCAATGAGCCACGTTAGGATTTCCTTTGAAATACCGGCTTACACCCTAATGACCAATGCCGTGGGCCCGCTCTGCATTTTAGAATACATTAGACAGCACGCTCCGCATATAAAGTTTTATCAAGCCTCAAGTTCAGAAATGTTCGGCGCTACGAGGAGTAAGCCGCCATTTAATGAAAATTCAGAGATGAGGCCTCAGAGCCCTTATGGCGTTTCCAAATTGGCCGCATTTCATTTGACGCGAAATTATCGTGAGGGTTACGGTCTTTTTGCGACGACCGGCATTCTTTTTAACCATGAAAGCCCGCGCCGCGGCGAGAATTTTGTGACCAGAAAAATAACCAGGGGAATTGCCGCGATATTGCGGGGCGAAGAACAAGAATTAAAATTAGGAAATATTGAAGCGCAAAGAGACTGGGGACACGCTAAAGATTACGTCAAGGCCATACATTTTATTATGCAACAGCCGAAGCCTGGCGAGTATGTCGTGGCAACCGGCGAAGCTCACAGCATTAAAGAGGCGCTGGGATTTTGTTTTGGCTTAGTAAAATTGGATTGGCAAAAATATGTGGTGATAAACGAAAAATATTTCCGGCCCAACGAAGTTCCTTATCTTGAGGGCGATTCAAGTAAAATACGGGCTTTGGGCTGGAAACCAGATTATGACTGGAAAGCCGTTCTTAAGGAAATGCTGGAACATGACATCAAAGACGGGGGAGATGAGCCATCAAAATATATACCCGTAATATCGGAGCATAACACATGAAATTATTAAAAAAGGGAGACAAAACAATAGCGCTGATATTTGATGGAAAGTTTGAGGAGGGAACCCACGGCCTTACAGGTCCGGAGTTGCCGCTTCAGATTATAAGTTTAAATTACAAAAAGGGGAGGGTGTGGCCGCTGCATATTCACAAACCATTAAGGCGTGTTACCAATCGTCTATTAGAACCCTTCTTTCTTTTATCGGGAAAGGTAAAATTTCAGATTTTCCTGGATTCGGAATTATTCGAAGAAATTCATCTAGTGGGCGGGCAGGGAATATTATTGCTGGAGGGCGCTCCAAGAATCGAGGCCGAAGAAGATGTTGTCGCCCTTGAATTTAAAAACGGTCCTTATCTTGAAGATAAGGTTATACTCGAATAGCAGCATATTAAAAATGAGGAAAAAATTCATTCCCGCAAAATTATACAGCCAAATCACGGATTCTGTTCCCATTTCATGCGCTGATATGGTCATCAAGCGGAACCAATCATTTCTTCTGGTCAAGAGAAGGGAAAATCCCGCCAAAAATCAATGGTGGTTAGCCGGCGGAAGAATCGCCTTCGGCGAAAAAATGTTAGATACCGCCAAGAGAAAATTAAAAGAAGAGCTGAACATAAAAAGCTTCAGCAAAATAAAACCCTTGGGCACGGCTGAAATCATATTTCCGGAGAACGCTTTTGGGCACAAAGAGCACGATATTATAAACGTCTTTCTGGTGGAATTAAACAAAAAAGATTCCTCGCGCATAAAACCGGATAAAACGATGTATGGCTATCAATGGTTTTTAAAGATAGAAAAAAACTTTCATCCCCATATCAAAAAATATCTGGGTATAGCCGGGTTTAAATAAGGATGAATCGGAAGCATGGCGGTGA
>Ga0075985_108_pt1 | contig 25690 bp, 22 predicted proteins | sample RifGroA2_FD_68003 | JGI IMG/M metagenome (GOLD analysis project Ga0075985, IMG submission 68003) | Parcubacteria bacterium GW2011_GWA2_47_9 | reverse complement strand
TGTTGCGGCTAAACAATTTGTGATTGGATTGACAGTAGTGCCCCAACAGGTTCCTCTGGCAGTGAGCGCGGCTCCGCCATCAGATGTGACATTGGCTCCTAACGTTGCGGAGGAAGATGTAATGGAGGTAGCTGTCGGAGACGTAACGGTGGGAATCGTTACGGCAGCCAAAGTGGTAAACGTTCCATCCGCGGAATATCCAGTGCCAACGCCGTTTGTGGCATAGCCGCGGTAGTATATAAGAGTGCTGGCGGGAAGCCCGGTTCTTGAATGGGTAAAAACTCCGGTAGTGGTTCCTCCTTCGGCTAAACAATTAGTGGTTGGGCTGGCGGTAGTGCCCCAGCATGTCCCCCTGGCAGTGAGCGCGGCTCCGCCATCAGAGGTGACATTGGCTCCTAACGTTGCGGAGGAAGAAGTAACTGCGCTGGAAGTGGGGGTGGTAACTGTGGGGGCGGTATTGGGAAGCGTAATCTCAAGCTGGATATTTGGGCGACCGGGATCAAGGGTTGTGGCGCCGGTATTGCAAGCTCCCGACGTGTCATTTTCACAATAGCGATGATTGTTCGCAGAGGAAGTGTAGCGATAGACCGAGTAGGACGTTTCATACGGCACAGTTACCGTCTTTACCACAACCACAAGATTATCGGCGCCGTTATAGGAAAAGGCCGTACCCAAGGTTATGGTTGGATACCATCCGGTAGTAGTGCCGTCAAGGTCGGGCTGGCTCGCGTTTGAATACACCAGAGTCGCCCCGGAAGTGGCTTCATTACAGGTATCTATGGTTGTTGAATTCAGGTTCGCAAGACTTGTGTGTTTTATATAGACATAAAGGCTGTCAATGGCGTCGCTATTGGCCGTGCCGCGATACCACCTGACGGCGGTAATATTTCCGGACGTTCCTATTTCGGAAGCGGTGTAAAGGGAAATGTCGCAAGGGTATTGGAAATAAACGTCAAGGGGAAAGTATGAGGTTAAGGTTGCGGTGCCGATGGTAACGGTTGCCGCTTCCGCCACAGGAATTTCCGGCGCCGGCGGTGAAAAAAGATTGGTGTACGCGGCAATGACGCCGAGTGTTACGGCTAAAAGACCAACGAACAGGGTCGCAATTTTTATTTTTCCCGAGTTTTTACGAAAATGTATCATTGGATATTAAGCATTTGTGATTAGCTAAGCTAATCACAAGCCATGTTTACGGACAACTTGCGCTGTCAAAACAAATCCAGCCGAAATCTTCCGACCAGGCGAAGCCGCCGAATTTCCCGGTCGCGGAATTGTAAGTAACCTTGTATCCGCTGGTACAGCCGGGAACATCAGCGCAGTTCAGGCTTATCCAGCCGCCGCTACTCACAACTTTTGCCCAACCCCTTAATTCCGCGCCGGCCAGCTCTCCGCAGGCAGAATGAGTTCCAGCCGGAGCCACCGCTCCGGGGCTTGATTGATTGGTCGGGCAAAAATCAATCCAGCCGACGTTTTCCGACCAGGCGTAACCGACCAGATTTCCGCCGGCCGCCTCGTTCACCGTAATGGGATTGCAGGGAACATTGCCAGAAGAAGCCGACTGATCGTCTATAACGCGCAGTTTGGGATAATAAGCATAAGTGGTTTCGCCGGCGGGGAGACTATATGCGTGCTGTTGATTGGTCGGATTCAACATCGCCGTTACTTCGTTGCCGTCGCCCCAGTCCCAAACCCAAGCTACAATGGTGCCGTCGCCGTCGGCATCTGTGGCCTGCCCTGAAAGAGTAAAAGTTGTATTTGCTCCGGCGCCGACGGTAGCAGGAGAAACCAAACAGGAAACCGCCACCGGAGGATTATTGCGAAAACAAGTGCTTGCAACCTCAATCAAGCCAAGATTGTTAATGCATACCTCTAATGTTCTCTCGCCCGCTACAAGCCGTATGAAGCCGGGGCCGGCGGGCCGGATTATCACTTGCGGATCCGGAGGAACAAAAACAACGCGCAGAGGGTCCGCCGACAGCAAACCGATTGAAGAATATTTTTCAATGGAAATATCTTCTACGATTCCGTCGGTACCCGCGTCGTAATCCTGGTTATTGTTTAAGTCGGCGAAAATTATATAATGGTCGGGCTCTGACTGGCGGGCATAAACTCCGTATCCATACGGAACCTGACCGCCAAATTTTTCCGCGGCCAAAGCCATTTCCTGCGCGCGGCGGATATCCTGCGCCAATTTATGAGATGATCTTTGCAGGGCGAATTGTTTTTGGCCGCTTTTCCAGTTAGGCAAAAGCAGTCCGGTTAAAACCACTATAATGCCCGTAACGACCATTAATTCAATAACGGTAAAACCTTTGTTCATAATCACCAGAGTAAATGCCAATACCAATCAATAATCTGCTGGCCCCAGAATAGGGCGATAAAAGTTCCGGCGACCAAAAACGGACCGAACGGCACTTCAGATTTCATATTTTTTTGTTTCAAAAGCACTAAACCCAGTCCCATTGCCGCGCCGGTCAAGAAAGCCGTAAACAACGCGACGAGCACAAGAGGAAAACCGAGAACCAGGCCCATTAAAAGGGCCAGCTTGACGTCGCCAAAACCCATCCATTTTCCGCGCGAAAAAGCGAAAATTGCATAGAAAAACAGCGCCGCGCCGAGGCCCGCGAAAAATGGATTGGTTAAAAAATGGGCGGCTCCCGAACCCATATCCCAAAGGTCAAAATCCTGATGCCATTTTATTGTGGCGGACTGGAAAAGGCGGAAAAGCGCCGCCAAAACAATTGCCGGGTAAATAATTTTGTCGGGAATGATATGGTGCTTTAAGTCGTAGACAAAAATAACCGTCAGAAAAGAAATCAAGAGAAGATAATACAAAAACGTTCCCGTGCCGACGAAGAAAACCAAGGGGCTTTGAAAAATTACGGCGGGATTAAAAATAAACAATGGCGCGGTATATTGCAAAACCGCAACGAAAAGCAAGCCGGTCGCAAGCTCAACCAGCGGATACTGCAAAGAAATTGGTTTTTTACAATAACGGCAGCGGCCTTTTAATAAAAGATAGCTGATGAGGGGAATTAAATCTTTCGCGGCAAGTTTATGCCGGCAATGCGGGCAATGAGATCTGCCGGGGAAAAGCTTCTCTTCCGTCTGGAGGCGGTGGATAACGGCATTAAGAAAACTGCCTATGGCTAGGCCGAGAAGAAAAATGAACGGCGAAAAAAACAAATCTGGGACCATCATTTTTGTATTATCTGGCAAGAAAATCCTTTCCCGCCAAATATATCATACCACGAACCGGACAAAAAAATAAACAAGCCGGTTTCCCGGCTTGTTTATTTTTTGTATCAAACTAACTGCTGATTAGATGCAAGTGGCTGAACTGGTAGGCTGCGCGCATAGTTCCGAATTGCCGGCGAAAGAAGAAGAGTAGTATCGGACTGTGGCACAACTGCCCTTGCCTTCCATCGTCGCATAAGCGCAAAACCAATAGCCGTTATCCGTGACATTGTTTGCCCAATAGTATTGGGAGTTAGTGCTTTTCGGATCCACTGGAACTTTGGGCATGTATGTACCGATAGACCTCGGCCATGTTACAGTCGCCGCGCAATCGCCGGTGCCGGGGTTGACGGTGCTGCACATATAATACCTATTATTATCTCCGTAGAACAGCTCCTGGGCCGAAACTATCTGGCGCATATCGGCCATACGTCTGGCGTCGCGGGCCTGTTCTCTCGCGGTGCCCATTGAAACCAGCACTATTGAAGACAAGATACCAATGATAGCGATAACCACCAATAACTCAATTAACGTAAAACCTCGTTTTCCTTTTGTCATTTTGGTAATACTCGTAGTGTTTTTACTTAACTAGAAAGCAAATCGACCTTTCTTATATTTCAATTAAGAGGATAACTCCTCCCGCTAAACATATTATACCACGACAGAGTGCCATTAAAACAAGTGGCTGGCTGTGGAAAACTCAATGCGAAAGTTCAGAAGCACGAACCAAGGGATGGAACCGTCGCGCTGCATAGATCCGAATTGCCAACCTGTGAAGCCGTGTAATATCTCGTATTGGCGCAGCTTTCCTTGATCTCAAGAACAGCATAAGCGCAAAAGGAAGTTGCGGTGCCGGGCGTATTATCCGCCCATATATATATATTTGAGCCGGTATTTTTAGGATCTCGCGGAACTTTCGGCATATAAATACTGATGGACGAAGGCCAGGTGGCTGTTCCGCAATCACCGCCGCCGGCGACATTGCCGCACTCGTAATACCTGATATTTGCCGGATTGGCATAAAATAAAGCCTGGGCCGAAACTATCTGGCGCATATCGGACATACGTTTGGAGTCGCGCGCTTTTTCCCGGGTTGAACCCATAGACACCAGCACTACCGAAGATAAAAACCCGATTATGGCTATAACTACCAGCAACTCAATTAAGGTAAAACCTTTTTTTTGTGTGTGAGCAATCATATTATTATACAAATTAACTTTACTACAACCCGCTTATTTTATACAAGGGCAACAGAACGGCGGCCACTACGATGGCGACGCCAAGGCCAAGAAAAACCACTAATAACGGCTCCAGAAGCCCCAATAAATTGTCCATGGCGCGCTGAACCTCTCCCTGATAGAATGTTACCACATTCTGCAGGGTTTTATCTATGGCCCCGCTTTTTTCTCCGACAAAAACCATCTGGGTGAACATCGGCGGGAAAAGCTTGGGCGACTGCTTCAAAATCACGCTTATCGCCTCTCCTCTTCTTACGCCATCGCGCGCCTTAAAAACAACTTCCTGGTAAATTTTATTGCCCACTACCTGCCCGGAAAATTCAAGCGCCTGGGCTATGGGCAAACCGCCGGCAATAAGCGTGGAAAGATTTTCGGCTATTCTGGCAAGATATACTTTTTTTGCCAAATCGCCTACGACCGGCGATTTTATAATTATGCCGTCTAACGTCCTTCTTCCCGCTTCAGTTTTCACATAGCGCACCGCGGCCGCTATGCCGCCGATAAAGGACAAACCAATCGCCCATCCCCAAGCTCGCGCGAAATTTGAAATTGCGATGATAATTCTCGTGGGCAAGGGAAGTTCCGTATCCGTTTCCTCCAAAATAGTGGTCATATTCGGCAAAACAAATAAAATCATCAGCGCGAAGACTATTATCGCCACCGTCACAACCATCGCCGGATAAATAAGAGCGCCTTTCATACGGGCTTGCACCGTATAGTCCCGCTCAAGATGGTCCGCCAGATAACCCAAAACCTCGGAGAGCTTTCCGGAAGACTCTCCGGATTTTACCATACTGACGAAAAAAGAGTTGAAAATTTTGGGGAAACGCCTCAGGGCCTGCGAGAAAGAAGAACCGCCTTCAACCTCTTGGGAAAGAACTAAAATTTTCTCTCTGAAGTCGCGGCTCGCGGCTTGTTCAGCCAAAGATCGCAGGGCCTCCACCAGACTTACCTCGGATTTGAACATAATCGCCAACTGACGCGCGAACAAAACTACGTCGCGCATGCCGGTCTTGTGGAAAATGTCCATTTTTTTTGCGTAAAAGGGCGTTTTCTCTTCCGCGAGATACGTAACGTAAAGCCCGTACTTTTGAAGCGCAAGAAGGGCGTTCTCCCGCGACGCCGCCTCCACCAGTCCGGTTCTGACCTGTCCGTTTTCGGTTCTGGCCTGATAATTAAATTGCATGCGATCTTATCTTCGGATAAGCGCTCTTAATTCCTGCGGATTAAGAGAATAGTTCATCGCGTTTTCTAATGTAACCTCCTTGTTGCTGACCAAAGAAGCTAAAGCGCGATTCAGCGAAATCATTCCGAACTCCGCCGAAGTTTCTATGACAAGCGGGAGTTCGTGTATTTTATTTTCCCTGATGAGGTTGGCGACCGCCGCCGTATTAAACATAATTTCGCAAACCGGAACAAGGCCGCCCGAAATGCGCGGCAAAAGACGTTGAGCTATAACGCCGAACAGGGCGCCCGAAAGCTGGGCGCGGATTTGCCCTTGCTGGTCCGGCGGAAAGGAGTCAACAATACGGTGTATCGTCTGCGCGGCGGAATTTGTGTGAAGAGTGGCAAAAACCAAATGCCCGGTTTCCGCAGCGGTAATCGCGGTGGCCATGGTTTCCGGGTCCCGCATCTCCCCCAACATAATAATATCCGGGTCCTGCCTAAAAGCGGCCCGCAAGGCGCTGGCAAAAGAAAGAGTGTCCTGATAAACCTCTCTTTGTTCAATAATGCACTGGTCGTCCTCAAAAAGATATTCTATAGGATCCTCAATGGTGATTATGTGGCCGGGACGGGTACGGTTAATCTCGCCTATCAGCGCGGCCAAAGTTGTTGACTTGCCGTGACTGGAAGGTCCGGTTACCAGCACAAAACCCTGTACGGGGCGAGTAAACTCGTGCATTATCGGCGGCAAATTAAGCTCTTCCAGGGTGGGAACTTTCATGTGCACCTGCCTCAAGGCAACGCTGATCTCCCCTTTTTGGTAAAAAACGTTCGCCCTGAAACGGGCCTTATTCTCAAGGTGATAAGAAAAGTCTACTTCTTTTCGCACCAAAAGCCGTTCTTGCTGGCCGACGTCCATTAGGGCGAAAGCCAGTTCGCGGGTATCCTCACCAGTTAATTTTTTCTGGCGCACGAGCGGCAAAAGCCGGCGCGCGATGCGCAAAATAGGCGGATGCCCGACGACCAAATGCAGATCTGAGGCTTGCTCCTGCACCGCCAATGTAAGCAGTTCTTTAAGCCGGGTAATCGCGGTATGATTGTTTGCTGGCATGTAAATATAATATAAAATAATAATTACTTCTGTTCCTCCGTTATACTTACGATCTCCGCAATGGATGTAAGGCCTTCAAGCGCTTTCAACATGCCGTCTTGGCGCATGGTAATCATTCCCTGCTCTTTAGCTAATTTTTCAATTTCGGATTCTGCGGGTTTTTTGGCAATAATTTGAGCAATAGCTCCGGATATTTCCAGCACTTCAAAAATGCCTATTCTGCCCGAATATCCGGTTAATCTGCATTTCCTGCAACCAACGGGTATGTACGTCTCCATTGAATCAGATTTTATATTTTTCTGCGAAAACTGCGGCAATCCCTGCAATTCTTTGAGTAACATATCCGCTTCCTCTTTTGACGGCTTTGCTTTCTTCTTGCACGAAGCGCATAACCTTCTCACTAGCCGTTGGGCGATTGCCAGACGCAAAGTCGGCGGCAATAAATAGGGAGCCGCGCCCAAGTCTATCAATCTTGGAATGACGCCAATGGCATTGTTGGTATGCAAAGTGGAAAGCACTACGTGGCCGGTAAGCGCGGCATGGATGGCAAGACCCGCGGTTTCGGAGTCCCGTATCTCACCGACCATAATAACATTCGGATCCTGCCTCAGCATTGAACGCAATCCGGAGGCAAAGTCGTATCCGATCTCGGGCCTTACCTGCGATTGGTTGACGCCGTCAATAAAATACTCAATCGGATCCTCCAACGTAAGAATGTTCTGGCTTTCTTTGTTTAAAATCTGAAGCGCGGCGTACAAACTGGTCGTTTTTCCCGATCCGGTAGGACCGGTGGAAAGTATAAGCCCGAAGGGCTGTTTTAATGTTTCCTGTGTCACCTTAAGATTGTGCCCGACGAGACCAAGATCCGCCAACCCCTTAAGCCCGGTCGCCGGGTCAAGAATACGAATCGCGACCTTCTCCCCCATCACCGTGGGAAGAGTAGAAACGCGAAAGTCAATGTCCTGCTCGTCAATTTTGGTTGTAAATCTGCCGTCCTGCGGAATTCTTGTTTCGTCAATGCGCAAATTGGATAATATTTTTATTCTGGCAACAACCGCCGGAAGGGTCTTTAGGGGCAGGATAAGACGAGTTTTTAGTATTCCGTCCTGACGCATCCTGACCCGCAATTCTTTTCTGGTGGGCTCAATATGGATATCGGAAGCGTCTCCCTCCACGGCATGGCGTAAAAGAACCGCCACCACGCGGGTAATCGGCGCATCCTCCACTAAACGTTCCAAAGCATCAGAAGTTTTCCCGATTGCTTTCTTTTTTTCCTGTTTAACCTCTTCTTCAAGCTCTCCCAAAGCTTTTGTTACCTCTCCCTTAAAGGTGCGGTATCGCTTCGCGACATCCTGAAAATTCGTTGGCGTGATTAACGCCGCCTCGTATTTAAACCCTCCCTGGCGGGCCATAAACTTCAGGGCTTCCTGCGCCTGAAAATCATCAGGATAAACCATCCCTATTTCCACAACATTGCCAGCCTTGCCTATCGGAATCATCTTGTAATATTTCGCCGCCTCTTCGGGAATAAGACCTAACAGCTCCAGCGGGATGTCCTCGGGAATAACCTGTTTAAGCGGAAGGCGCAGATCTTTTGCTTTCAGTTCAAATAATTTTTCCTCCGTGATTATTTTTTGCGCCAAAAGCGTATCTTCTTCTTTCGCGCCGGATTTTTTTATTTCCTGTTCAAGCTGTGCGCCTTTTTCTTTTGGCAGGACGCCCGCCTGAATTAATTGCTGTAAAAGCTTCGCCATATGAGAAATAATAAACTTTTGGTTACTGCGCTGGGGACGAACCGCTTTGCGGTTCAGGAATCTGCTCCGCAGCATACTGAACGAACGGGTTTTCCCGGCCGACAATCGTACCCTCCGGCAAAACGGGGATTTGCGGAAACTCTTCCAAGTCCTGCGTTGCTTCTTCGCCCGAAAGCTTGTCTAAAAGCTCAAAGTCTATATTTATTTCCGGAGGCCTTACCGGCTCGGTAGCCGCCGGGATTGACTGCGGGGCCGCCGACGGCGACATAAAACCCTTCCAAACGACTCCCAGGGTTACAAAGATAATCACGACAAAAACCAAAATAAGATACTGCTGTTTTCTCTTTTGCCGGGAAAAAGTAATGGCCATGTTCGTTTATACTCAACTGAAAAGTTAAAAATTATTATACTTTGCGTTTTTGGCTTTTAATTTCCGCTTTTAGTAGCTGTGCGTCTTTGTTTCTAGTCGGAAATTAAATAACCCGTCTTTGTCCGGCGCAGAAAAAGAAAGTCCGTCAATTTCAATCATTTTAGCATTGCGGTATAAACTGGCCATAAGATTTTTCAGCGACTGGTAAGAACCGATAAGCGAAAGTCCCAACTTAACGTCTTTTATGCCGGATTCCGCGGGGGTGCCCGCCGAGGGCATCCCCAGGCCTGACGCAACCAAACCGTTTTGGGACGTGATATTTTGAAAATAATTCAACAGCGCCGGAAAAGAAATATCCCGCGGCAAGGCCGAATCCATTTTATCCAGCACGGGCTTGTATTGCGCCAAACGAGCCGAGGTATCTTCTATGTGTTTATAATATTCGCTGATATATCCGAGTTCTGTTTTAACATTTTTAAGCTCGCGCGATTTGACGCGCAAATCCTGGTAAGCCGGCCAAGTGAAGAAAAAGGAAATGGCTATCCCCCCGAGCAGCAGTATTACGGTAAAAATGGAGCGGTTTATAATCATGGTTACTTATTGCGCCTGAAATATTCCCGGGTCAAAAGAAAGAGAAAGGGAAAATTGCACTTCTCCTTCCCGAGAAACTGAAATAGTTGACAAAACGACATTGTTAACCAAGGAGTTATTCTGCAGAATTGTCATTTGTTGGCCCACCGCGACAAAGTCTGCCGCGCTTCCGGAAAGCTTAACCGTCATTTTTTGGGCGTCAACCGATATTTCTGGAAACCAAACCCGTGGATGGACTAATTTTTCCGCCTGAGCAAGAAACTTGGACGTTTCTCTATGGTTCGTGAGAAGCGCCGCAAAATCATTTATTTTCTTTTGATACTCTTTTACACTAGCTTCCATCGTGCGGCGCTCCGGAGAACGTTCTTTTTCTATCGCCTCCCTGTTGACTTGAATATCTCGCACGACCGCGGCCTGAAAACGATTAATCATCACGAAGCCAATAATCGCCAGGATAAAAAATACCAGCGCGGCGTAAAAAAGCGCTTCAAGCCAGTGAGGCAATTGTATCTTCTGTTGCTTTTTAGGAATCAGCTCTACCATACTAGTTGATTATTATAATATAGCCTTCGCGCCGCCTTATTCCAATCCCCTCTTGGCGACTCCTATCGCCACCGCCCAGGCCGGACCCATTGCCTTCAAATGACGTTCCAAAATCGGCGGATAAAACAGGCTCTCAAATGGATTTGAGATTATTATTTCTTCTTTCACCTGATATCCGATGTATTCCGCCAGCCCCGGCAAAAGAGCCGATCCTCCGGCCAAGATTATTTTTTCCGCGTCCTTGCCTTCCTCTTGCTTAAACGCCCGAGAAATTTTTTCAATCTCAACTATGATTAAATCTATTATGGGTCCGAGGATTAACTTAACCGATGGTTGAGCCTCCTGCGCCGTCTGTTCTCCGGCAACAAGAGAATGTTCAAGCCCCTGCTGCCGTTTGATTTTCTCGGCTTCCTCGTATTCCATATGAAAAGACTGCGCCAATCTGCGTGTAAATTCGGCGCCGGCCATATCAAAACTATGGCTGAGTTTGACCATTCCCTTTTCAACGATGCTGACCGTGGCGCTTTGAGCTCCGATATCAACCAAAACCACCACTCCTTTTTCGTATGACGCCGAAGCGCGGGCAAAACTAAATACTTCAGCCTCAATCGCGTCAAGCTTCAACCCCGCGGCGCTTGCAATCTGCTGATATTGATTTACCACTTCGTTTGGAACCGCAACCAGCAGAATTTTAAGGGGGGTGCCTTTCTGTTTGTCTGTTGCCGGCCTGCCGGCGGTAATCTGCCAGTCTAACGTAATATCCAGCAGGGGCAAAGGAACATGCTGGCGGGCCTCGTATTCCACCGCCTGCGCTACCTCCTCTTGCGTCATCGCCGGAAGCTCAAACGCGGTGAAAAAAGTTGAGAAATCCGGAATGGAAAACGCCACCCTGCTTGTCTTAATCTGCGCCTCTTCCATTATACCCCTTATTGCATTAGCCACATCCTGGCTGGAAAGTAAAAGGGTTGTTTTTTCAAAGGTTCTGAAAGGCTTTTCGTAAAAAGACGGGGCTTTCATTTCGCCGTAATTTTCCAGCTTTAACCGTTCGCCGGCCCGGCTTAGCTCCGCAATTTTTAGAGCCGAAGTGCCGATGTCAATACCCAAAAAGGCGCCGGCGGAAACCGCCAGTTGAACCTTCGGCTTTTTTATTTTTTTAAAAAACGACAAATCAATGGGTAGTTTTATCATGTCTTTTTCCCGCCATAGTTATTATATCACAATGCGCGGTGAAATAATTGAGGGGCCTTGCGCCGTTGCGTTATTGAATTTGACGTGAAGACCGGCTATAGTAAGGGACATGCGGCAATTGGAAACTGTCACAAATCTGGCTCTTGATATCGCTTTCCCTCCCGCCTGCGCGAATTGCGCTGAAGCCGGAAAATGGCTTTGTGAAGATTGCTTCTCTTTGGTGGAAATTTTTGAAAACCAGTACTGCCCTTTTTGCGTCTCTCCCAAAATTGTTTCCGGCGGCGGAACCTGCGATAAATGCCGGAAAACAAAAAAATTAAACGGGCTATTTTGCGCCACCACCTATAAAAATACAATCGCTAGAGGATTGATACGTCGGTTAAAATATCCTCCCGCCCTTGCCGCCTGTTTCGCTCCTGTCCTTTCTTCTTTTATTATAACCCATTTCCAACTGCTGAACAAAAAAGACTTTGCGAGTTACCTGTGGATTGCTGTGCCGCTACATAAAAAGAAGCTAAAGCGGCGAGGATTCAATCAGGCGGCCTTAATTGCCAAAGAGCTGGCGCGAAGATTGGGCGGTGATTTTGCGGAAAATATGCTTACCAAAATACGCTTCACCCCTTCGCAGGTAGAGCTTAATCGCGAGGAACGGGAACAAAATATTGCTGGCGCGTTTGAGTGCGCAAATCCGGAAAAGGTAAAAGAGCGCGACATTTTATTGGTAGACGACGTTTTCACCACCGGCGCCACTCTTGAAGAGTGCGCGAAAGTTTTGCGCCGGGCCGGAGCTAAAATGGTGTGGGGAGTCGTCATTGCCAGAGAGTGAAAACTATGACTAAAATATCGCCGCTAAAATATATGCGCCGCCTTTTGCCATCCACATCATCCTCGCCGCACGAACAAATTCTACTTCTAGGAATTAAGGCGGGGTTATTTTTGATTTTTCTTTCCCCGCTCGTAATCAGCACGTATCTTAGTTATTTCCCGGCGATAGCTCCGCCGGTCCTGTATTTAAGATTTCTTATTGAAATTGTCCTATTGCTATATTTGCTCTTGCTGTTAAAAAATCCGGAATGGCGCCCCGCTTTCTCGCCGATAGTCGCATCTTTTTTTATCTTCGTTTTGGTTGTGGGCATTTCGGATATATTCGGCATAAATCCCCAACGATCCCTCTGGAGCACAATTCATCGGATGGAAGGATTTCTATTAACGGCGCACCTCGCGGCTCTGTTTTTGGTGCTCTGCGGCATTATGAGAAAATGGGAAGATTGGCGAAATTTATTCCGGTGGATCGTATTTATAAGCGTCATTGTTGGAATCGTGGGCATTCTGCAACAACTAGGCCTATCTTTTTTTTACGGCCCCAGCAATGTTCGTGCGGAATCATTAAGAATTGAGTCAAGCTTGGGAAACCCCATATTCTACGGCGAATACCTTCTTTTTGTTTTTTTCTTCTCGCTTTTTCTGGCGGCTCTGGAAAAAAGACCTTCGCTGAAAACGCTATTTGGTTTTATAGCGCTTTGGCAAATAGTTCTTCTTTTTTACACCGGCACGCGCGCCGCGTGGATAGGCGCGGCAGCCGGCATAATATTCATTTTAGGAATATTGCTGTTAGGCCCCGGCAAAATAAACCAAAAACAAAAAAAATGTATTCTTTCCGGCATCCTTATCTTCCTCGCATTATTTTTATTCCTGCTTCTGGGGTATACCTCCAAAACACTGATGCTTGCCCCGATGGAACGGTATCTTAACTCGTGGACCGCTCTTTTTTACCAAACGGATGTGAGATTCGGCGCGTGGCAAATAGGATTGGAAGCGTGGAAAAAACGCCCGGTTCTCGGCTATGGACAAGAATCATTTTCATATATTTACGAAACCCAATGGCATCCCACTGAAATAGCGCGGGAATTTGCGCCTTTTGATACCGCGCACAACAAGATGATTGATCTTTTAGTAGAGAGCGGACTCGTTGGCCTTTTAAGTTACATCGCGATATTTACGAGTTCATTTTTTATTTTATGGAAAAATCGTTTCAAAAATTACCTTCTCGCGCTGTTTGCGGCGGGCGCGTTTCTGACCTACAGCATCCGAGGTCTTTTTGCTTTTGACGGCCTGCAAGCGTCTTTCCTATTAACCGTGACCTTCGCCTTCGCGCACAGTTTCAATGCCGAAAATAAAAAAAACGCGGCCTTGCCGGACAAAAAATTCCCGGCTCTCAACACCAAAATACGAATATTTTTCACCCTGCTTTTGTGCGTCGCAACGATTTTCTTAATTAAGATATTCGTTATTGAGCCCGCGCGGGACCAACGTATTTTCCGACAAATGGTCTTGGCGGCGGATAACGGAGAAACTGCGCAATCGCTTTTTTGGCTGGAAAAAGCGGCGAAATACAACGCCTACATGCGCCGCGAAATATATTTACAGGGAATGGTTGTCGCGGATTTTGCGCTCCGAAAGCCCGACGAAAAAATGCCGCGTGATTTGCTTCTCGCCGAAAGTAAAAAAATTCTTTTTGCCGCCGGAAACAATCTTGCCGCGGCAAAAGATTACTCTCCCATTAAAACCGGTTTAGTAGCGACCCGTCTAGCGTATGATCTCTCCATGGAAAATCCCTTAATGCTTGCGGAAAGCGAAAAAATAGTAAACGGGGTGCGAACGTTGAATCCAGCCATGCCTCAATCGTATTACCTCCTAGGAGCAATACAATTCAGAAAAGGCAGACCGAAGGAAGGAATCGAGCTATTAAAAAAAGCGTACGGAATTGATGGAAATGCGGCAAGATTCTTCTGGACGCACGGAGAGATTCTCGCCGAAAATGGAGAATTTGAAAAAGCGGCTATTTTGATGAAAAAGGGCATAATAACGGGCAATTGGTGGACGGCAGATAACGGCGCGATTTCAGGCCTCGCTGAAATATATGGGCGGCTGGCAGAGTATGAAAAATTGGCGTCGTTCTACGAAGAAGTGCTTTGGCGCTACGAAAAAGATAGAAAATCCTCCAACCCCCTTTTATATGCTTATCTTTTTGCTACATATCGAAAAATTGGAGATTGGGAAAAAGCGCGTTTCACCGCGGAACGGTTAGAACGGAAATATCCCGATCTTCAGTCTGCCGCGCAAGAACTTATTTCGTCCTTGGGCAAAAATGACGATAAGCGCGTCGAGACGCCATGAAAAAATAAGAGCGTCAAAAATTGACGCGCAATGAATTTGAGGCGACTTCTTTAAATTTGATCTCTCCAACTGGTGGGATATTCTGAAATTAGCTCGAACCTATTTTGAGCGAAACTGACGAATTTCGTCCCCCCTTCGCGTACGGAAAAATTTTTAAAAAGTAAAAAAAAGTGTTTCAAAAATAGTATAACAAAAATTTTATATTAAAACAAGCTCTTTAAAAACGAGAAAGAGCTTCAGAGTGGAACTACTGAAGCCCTTAAATGTTTCAATCGAGTTTTCCGAAATAAATTTCAGAAAAACCACGATTTGTTTTTGGGGTGGGGAGAAGAAAGTTGCTAAAGTTTAATACCCGAATGCTCCTGAACGATTCCGGCTATGATAGTAGGCTGTGAAGTCTCTCCAATCGACTTTCTCTGGCTCGGTGAGTTTATACTCATCTCGCAACATATTACTCTGTCCCACTATTTCGCCGGCTAGGTTCCACGACTCTCGGCTTCCGTCCTCCGCCTGAATTGAATGAACCTTAACCCTGAATATGGTTTTGACACCTGCCCCATCTTTAAACTCAACTGTGAAATCTACCTGCTTACCCTTTTCGAAAAGAGCCAGCATCAGATCCCATTTCCCGGGGCCATTAACGATTCTACCGCGAATTTCCAACTGTGTTTCCATAACGGACCTCCTGTTTTCTATACTTTGGCAGCCTTTTGGTTCCGACTACCTTCACCGTTCGTCCCTTGACGCACCTAATTCATAACGAATTAGGAATTTGGCTGAACTTCCTTCTCCCCATTACTAATTATAGCCTATTATATAAAATCTGTCAAGTTTTTACGCAACGAAAAAGAGCAATCAAATAAATCTTTGACAAAACCTTTGCAAGAAGAGTTAAACAAAGTTGAAAACAAAATTTCAAAACTGCTTGACGCTCATTTAGAGAATCTTTTGGAAGCTGACGAATACCACAATAAAAAATCAGAATTGATAGAAAAGAAAGTTACCCTAAAACAAAAAATTGCCCAAATTGGGCAAAAAGGCAATCATTGGCTCGAACCCTTGGAAAACTGGCTAAAAGAGGTAAATCAAGTTCAAAATTTGATTTCTCGCAATAACTTGCGGGAAAAAGGAGAATTTTTGAGAAAAATCAGCTCGAACCCAAAAATTCTGGCCAGAAAAATTGTTTTTGAACCTCTGGGGGTGTGGAAAATTTACCTTAATTTATTCGGCCGAGAGCAAAAATTTTTAGCCGCCGAGCCCCTTAAACCACTCGGCCACCTCACCATATAAATAGGCGAACCCTCCATAAAGATTATTCTAACATTTCCGCCTCTGGTTTCAAACCCGCCTGCGCCTCATCGCAGCGGCTCCAGCCGCGCAGGCGGGCCGTTGACTCCCGCCAAAAACAACGTTAAATTGCGATGAGATACAGCACATTAAAAAGAGGTATTAATTAAATGACCGAGGGAAGCGCAACAAAGCGCACGCCGCTTTTTGAAACGCATCGCGATCTTGACGCCAGGATGACGGCATTTGCCGGATGGGAAATGCCGTTGTGGTATTCAAGCATCATACAGGAACACAAGGCGGTCCGCGAAAGAGCTGGACTTTTTGATGTATCGCATATGGGCGAAATTTCAGTTGAAGGACAAGGGGCTCTTGAAACGGTTCAGCGGCTAATTACCAATGACGCCGAAGGTCTTGCGCCGGGCCAGGCGCAATACGCGGCGATGTGCAACGGAAAAGGCGGAATTATTGACGACCTTACCGTATATCGTTTGGGCCCTAATCGCTTCTGGCTGGTCGTGAATGCGGCCAACACAGCAAAAGATTATCGCTGGGTTATGCGGCACCGTGCGAAAAAAACCGTTGCGCAAAACATCAGCGACCAGGTCGGACTTCTCGCTCTGCAGGGCCCCGAAAGCCTGCGCATACTTTCCAAAATCACAACTTGTGATCTCGCCGCGCTAAAAAACTATAATTTTGGGCTTGTGGAAATATGCAACCTACCGGTTATAATTTCCCGCACGGGCTACACGGGCGAAGACGGCTTTGAAATATATTGCGACGGCTACAGCGCCGATGAAATCTGGACAAGAATCATGGAGGCTGGAAAATCCTACGGCCTTTTGCCCTGCGGGCTCGCCTGCCGCGACACTTTAAGGCTGGAGGCCGGCATGAGGCTTCACGGCCAAGACATAGACGAACAGCACACGCCAATTGAGGCTGGACTGTCTTGGGTGGTGAAATTCGCGAAGCCCTCGTATTTTGTCGGCAAGCGGGCTCTGCTGGCCCGGCAAAAACAAGGGCTGAATAAAAAACTAGTCGGCTTTGAAATGCAAGATCGCATAGTCGCGCGCCCGCATTACCCGATTTTTAAGGTGGCTGGCGAACGGATCGGAGAGGTTAGCAGCGGGGGTCCGTCAATAACTCTGGGCAAGAATATCGGCATGGGATATGTGCCACCCGAATACGCCGAACCGGGAAGATTAATTTATATTTATCGCAACGGCAGTCTTTTTGCCGCAAAAACTGTTCCCCTTCCATTTTATAAAAGGCCGAAATAATAAAACGCCCCGCTTGGGGCGTTTTTTTCTGCACGGAATACCGGAAAAATCTTGGCGGTATATTCTTGAATTAGCTCGAACGGAATTCTGTCCTCGCCGCGCTTTGCGCGGCTCGGAATGGGCGAGCGGGCAAAATGAAAGGCGAAGCCGAGAGCATTAACAATTTCAAGTTTTTAATTGAGTTAAGTATAACTCAATTCAGTAAATTTTTCAATTTTAAATTATTGAAAAATTCACTGGCTTTGGCAGCAAATTCTCGCTCTTTGAATTCAGAAAAAAGAAAGAGGGCCACGCCGTTGAGACGTAACCCTCGTTGAAACTGCACCGAGCGCATGGTTAGTCCACGTTCTCGATGACTATACCGCCAGTGTTGAAGGTGTGACCGACCACCGATGATGTTCCCGCAGAGTACTTTTCCGGGTTCAGCTCGTGAAGTGAGAGAAGACGACCCTCGCCCCACTGCCCGCAGTAGAGGCCGCCGGTGTCGCAACACTCAAACGTCAGGTGAGTAAACCGGTGAGGCGCACCATGCCACGCTTGTCCGACGGGCGTCCCGGGGAAAATGGGCTGCTTGCACGAAGCGCAAAGCGTGCTGAACTTGTTGAGATACTGCTCCGTGCAGGTTGGGCACATCGGCGCCTTCTCGAACTCGCACTTAATGCCGCGAAGGCATCTAATTCTCCTCCCCCACCCTTATCTCCTTCTTCACTTTTATTTTGATTGATCGGGAAAAAGTAACCGCCGGCAATTGCCGCAATGCCCATAACAATAACAACCGCTATAATAATTTGTTTTAATTTGATGTTCATATGTTTTTGTTTTATTAGATTTTTAACACGGGGGCAAGAATATTAATAATTTCAAGTTTTTCTTTGGCGGCTTCTATCGAAGCGTACTGCCGATAAGAATACCGTTGGCCCAATAGAATCCGGTATCGCCGGACGGCAGTATATCGTATGTTGCGTTCTGGTCGTAAGAAACACGCTTGGCACTTACAACAGAAACGCCATCGTATAGGTCGCCGGGTTCGAGATTGCCAACAGTGCGGCCATCAATGGTCGGATGTCCGGGAGAAACAAATAATTCTCTGCCGTCATTAAGGATCAAGTGAACCATTGGATGTGTTGACGATACTGGTACTTTTGAGGTTTTGGTTATGACACCGGATACGCGTTGACCAGTTTTGTCAGTTGTCCAAACTAACATGCCAACTTGTAAATCTTTTACTAGAGTTAATCCAGACGGCGTGTCGATGAGCGAGGTACCGGCAAGACAGATTGGACATCCACCGTAAGATGGTTGTCCAATAACTTTATTAAAAGTTATTGTCTGACCAGAAAAATTGATGCTTAAAAGTTTTTCCGATACGCCTTCGCAGGCATACCCTATGTCATCACCGATATATAAAGTTTTTGGAGTGCCGGGATCATTTGGCCTTTCAATCGGATATACATCAAACCAAAGACCTTCGACATTGTTAGGATTAATTTTTTGTATCAAGAAGGAATTTTCTTTTTCGCCCACTTTTCTGATTATCTTTTCGCCACTTGGTACGGGAGTTGGAGTCGGAGATGGTTTAGGAGTTGAACTTGGTTTCGGTGTCGGTGAGGGTGTTGGAATCGGAGTGAGTGAAGGTGTGGGCGTTGGAATTGGGTTAGGTGAAGTAGTTTGTTTAGTCGAAACAAAATAAGCTCCAGCACCAACAAGTGCAACAACAATAATAATCAATAAAATGTTTATAAATCCTTTTTGGTTCATATTGTTTGTTAAAATTAAAAGTTAATTATTCTGACTTTATAAAAAATTGATGAAAAAATTTCTTTTGCCCTTACTAATAAATCCGTTTCTTTTTCGCCAAAAAAGCCCTTTCAAATCCTAGCCGCGCGGCGCGTCTCGCGCCGCGAGGCAACCTCTGCAAATTTGCATTTTCCCAACTGGCGGAGAGGGCGGGACTCGAACCCGCAACTCGCTTTTTACACGAGTACGGTTTAGCAAACCGCTGCCTTACCAATTCGGCGCACCTCTCCAGTAGCTCTACTCTATCGCATAACCGGACATAGTCAACAAAAATAAAATTAACCCCCCCTCAAATATATCAAATCTAGCATCCCCCCGCGTCTTAATTTTTAAGCATATGCTTAAAAATTAAGACGGTGGGGGGAATATTGCTGCCGTAGATATGTTACCGTATCTACTATTGAAATTGCAATATAAAATATGATAAATTGTAGGTGTTGCGCCCTCATCGTTCAATGGATAGGACAGGAGCTTGCGGAGCTTCAAATAGAGGTTCGAATCCTCTTGAGGGCACCAGTAAGGCGGTGGAGCCGTACCGCTCAAAACCGCTAAAGAGCCCGGAAAAATATCGGCTCGAACCATATTTTGATTTTGGGGGAAGAAAAATTTTTAATCATGGATAGCAATTTATGAATATTTTGACTCGGCTTTTCATATTTGGAACAATTTTTGTTTTAATACTCGCGACTCTAAATTTATATAGTGGAGGTTTTGATGTTTTGCGTTGGGCGGTGTTTGTATCCGGCTTGGCTCTTATCTACACCACCTACCGAAATCGTACTGTTGGGTGGATTATTGTTTTTGCCGTAATCACCATAGTATTTAATCCGTTTTATCAGTTTTTGCATTTGGAAAAAGAAGTTTGGCGAATTGTAGATATTTTTGTGATTGGAGCATTTTCTATATTTCTCTGGTGTTACTATTCTTTTTACAAGAAAGGATTGCAGTTTGAAAGATACGTTGCTTCTTTGTTCCCGCGTAATATTTGGGTTATTGCAGACCGAACAAAAGATTCTTCAAAAAAACTTGGGCGTTTGGTAGAATCCGATACCAACCCAGATTTTACTTTTCGGCACATCACGACGGGAAAAACGATAGCGGTTGAGTGCAAATTTCATTCCTATTTTTACAAAGGTAAGTATGGAGATTCTGGTACTTGGTGGCGCAAAGAGCAGGGGGAACGATATCGAGCTTACGGGGCAGAGCACAAAATCCCAGTTTTTGTCGCGATAGGTATTGGTGGAAGTTCTAAAAATCCCCAACGCTTGTTTCTTTGCCCTCTTGAAAAACTCAATAATGCCCCACATGAATTTATTACCGAAAATGATTTGAGACAATTTGAGAAAAAACATGGTGTACAATTTTTATCAGATTCTTTTTAAATTATGCCGCCAAAGAAAAACTTGAAATTGTCCGGTTCGCGGCGAAGCCGCTCATTTTTGCGGGGGGCTTTCCTCGTCTCTGGCGGCGGCGAAATGCATTCGGACTAATTCAAAATATCTCACATGGATTTGTATTCCCCGCTGGCACAATTACCGCGGATAGGACCAGGCCTGCAAAAAAAACTGAAAAAACTAGGACTGGTTACGGTCCGCGACCTTCTATTCCATTTTCCTCATCGCTATGAGGATTTTTCTCGTTTGGATTCTATGGCAAACGTTAAAATTAACCAAGATTCTTGCGTGCAGGGAGAAATTATCGCCATAGAAACCACCAGAACGTGGAGAAAAAAACTATTTATCACCGAGGCGTTAATAAAAGACGCGACCGGAACAATTAAGGCCGTATGGTTCAATAGGCCATATTTAACGAAAATCCTGCGCCCGAAAGACCATATAGCTCTGGCGGGAAAAGTAGCCGCTGGTAAAAAGGGGATATATTTTTCCAACCCATCGTATGAAAAATTAGGAGGGGACGAAGAAAATAACCCCGCCGGAACAGGCGAAAACTTGATCCATACCGGCCGCCTGGTACCAGTATATCCAGAAACAGAAGGGCTCTCTTCAAGATGGATAAGATCAATCATGGGGCAATTGCTCTCGGCCAGCATGTTGCGATTAGAAGACACCATGCCCTCCGCCGTCCAAAAGGAATATCAGATAATGCCGCTCAAAAAGGCTCTTTGGCAGGTTCATTTTCCGGATTCGTCGGACGCGGCAAAAAGCGCGCAAGAAAGTTTCGCCTTCCGGGAGTTATTTCATATCTCGCTTTTTGTCTTACGCGCTAAGGCGCGGCTGGCCCAGCACAAAGCCGCGGCGATTCCGTTAAATCTTGAACGGATGCAGCGCTTCGTAAAACTTCTTCCCTTTACCTTGACCGACGCCCAGAAAAAAACGGTGTGGCAGATTTTAAAAGACTTGGAAAAACCGCGGCCCATGAATCGTCTTTTGCAGGGCGACGTGGGATCCGGCAAAACGGTTGTGGCTTTAATGGCGGCGTTAAGCGCGATTTCATCCGGCTATCAGGCCGCGTTTATGGCCCCTACGGAAATACTTGCCCAACAGCATTTCCAAACCGCGGCAAACCTTTTAAAAAAATTCCGGCTGCACATCGGCCTGCTCACCGGAAAAACGGATTTGTGGTTTTCACCCAAGCTGCCCAATCAATTTATTGAAATTTCAAGAAAAAAATTGCTGGAAAAAGCGAAATCCGGCGATGTGCATCTTCTAATCGGCACGCACACGCTTATCCAAGACAAAGTAAAATTCGGCAACTTGGCTTTGGTGATACTGGACGAACAACACCGCTTCGGAGTGAAACAGCGGGCTAAATTGCTGGTTCAGCATGCGAAGACGGAAGAAATAAAACTCCCCCATCTGCTCTCCATGACCGCCACCCCAATCCCCCGCACCTTAGCCCTTACTATTTATGGCGACTTGGATTTATCGCTTTTAGATGAGTTACCAAAAGGACGGAAAAAAATTATCACGCGCGTGGTAACCCCGGCTGAACGCGAAGAAACATACGGTTTTATTCGCGAACAAATCCGGGATAAAAAACAGGTTTTTGTAATCTGTCCACGGATAGAAGGCGCAGACCCGGAAAAAGATTTTTTGCGCACCGAAACGAAAGCGGTAAAGGAAGAGTACGAAAAATTATCAAAGGACACTTTTCCCGATTTGAAGGTAGCTATGCTGCACGGAAAACTACCGACGAAAGAAAAAGAAAGAATAATGCGGGATTTTAAGCGCGGCAAAACCAATATTTTAATTTCAACTTCGGTGGTGGAAGTCGGCGTGGACATACCCAACGCCACAGTAATGATGATCGAGGGCGCGGAAAGATTCGGCTTAGCCCAACTTCATCAATTCAGGGGAAGAGTGGGAAGAAACGAATGGCAATCTTACTGTTTTTTATTTACGGATTCCAGGGCAATAACAACGCGCCAGCGCCTAAGGGCGATTGTTGACTGCGAAAACGGATTTGAGTTGGCTGAACGTGACCTTGCCATAAGGGGCCCGGGAGAATTTTCCGGCACAAGGCAATGGGGCATCCCGGACTTAATAATGAATTCCTTAACCGACTTGCATTTAGTTGAAAAAACAAGACAGGCGGCAAAAGACACGTTAATGCAAGACCCTTATTTAAAAAATTATCCGCTCTTGAAAACGGAAATAGATAAGTTTCGGGAAAAAATACATCTTGAATAGCTAATCTTTAATCTCTAATTTTCGGCGTTGCCCAAAAGCCCATGTATTTGCCGAGCATAAGTCGTGTTTGGGCTTCAAGGGCCGGAAGGGCGGTGAAGAAAATCATTATAAATGGCAGGAAAAACCATTCGGCTACCAAAAAAATATATTTTCTTTTCCCGTATTGCGGAGGACGAGGGGGCAAAGTGTGAATTGCGAAGTAAGCCGAGCTAATTAAGCCTGCCATTGCAATGGTTAAAATGCGGCTTATGGTCCGGGGCAGATTGTAACCGAGCAATGTTTGCGAAAATTCCTGACCGCCCAGCAATAAAGGTAGCCAACCCAGCAAAAAAATCAAGAAGGAGGCCGTGGCCCACGACCAGTGTCCCTCAATTAGCTCAAATCCGAGAGAAAATTTCCTGCCAAACGGGATTTTTTTATTTTTAATGAAGCCAAAAAGAAAATACGGTATGTCGGCAACGCCGTAAGCCCATCTCCGCTGCTGTTTATAAAGATTTATCAGCGTCCGTTTAAAAGATTTGACCGCGTTGGCATCCATTGCAACGGGGTAATAAAGCGGCTGAACATAATAATCGCCGCTATAGTATAAAAAGCACTGCCAGAAGATGCGGGAATCGTCCGAAACAACATTGGTCTGTTTAAATCCTACTTCCACCAAGGCCTGAAAACTCATCGCGTGGGAAGAAAAAGTAATCAATTTCTCGGGACGCTCCTGGTTCATGGTATGCCAAAATGTTGACGAAAAAGCGAAAACGCGCGAAAACGCCGGCGCCTGCCATATATTGTTTATGAAAAGAGGAATCGGCTGAAAACTTGTGCGGGTGGGCTTCTCACAGGTTAAATAATGATGGGTCAGACAGCTGAAATACTTTGGAAAAACCGCCGTATCGGCATCCAGGGAGGAAACAATGATGTTGCCATAGGGTATTGCCAGCTCATCTATTAGTTGCCGCGCCCTCTTCGCGGCCCAAGTTTCATTAGAGCCCTTGCCGGCGATTTCTCCTGGAATGTCTAACGGATGCCACGTTACCATAAGCTTGAAAAATGCGCCGCCGAATTCCTTCTCAATCGCTTCCGCCGTAATTTTTATTTCTTCTCCGGCGCTTTCTTCGCAAGCCAAAATTACTATCATGCGGTCTTTGGGATAATCGGTTTTCATCAGCGCGAAAAAAGAATCCCTGATTATCTCCAAAGGTTCTTTATGCATCGGCAGAATAATCAGATGATAAATATCGCGCCAGCTTGAAATAGTTGATGGTTGATAATTGGCGGTTGGCAAATTAGAAAGCCAGTCAATTTTTTCCTGCGCGCGCATTTTACGGTAACCGGCACGGAGATGAAAAGAAAGATAAATCGTTCTTGAAATCCAAAAAAGCACGAATACAATTATAAAAATCGCCGCCCAAGTCGGACGAAGCCAGGAAAGCGCCACCAAGCCGAAAATGGTTCCCCAGGAAAAAAGTCCCGGCAATATCTCAAAAATCCGGTAAATGGTATGCTCTTTTACTCCGGAAAGGTCACCAGCTTTCCCCAAAAAAAGCCAGTAAGGCAAATTCTCGTTAATCATTATTCCCATAATACGGCATTTTCCCCAAAAGAAAAACCCCGTTAAGAAACGGGGCTTCTTCAATAAGGGGCACTTAAGGCCAACCCCCGGACCCGTTCAGTTAAACTTTTCGGTCAGCTTACGGTCCAGCACATAAAGGCAGATTTCCTTCGCGCCCTGTTCGGTATAGCCGGGCTTGAGTTTAACCATCAGGTTCTTCATCATGCGGCTGACGTGCTCCCTGATGCGCGTGTCAAAGGTATCAAACCCTCGCGTATTATAAGCTATGATTGCTCCCCGGAAATTATCGTTTCCGACAAACGGCTGCAGCACTTTTTCTTTCAGGTTTCTCTTATAAGCATTGCAGAGGTCGCGGTAAAGATCGGTATCGGTGATCTTGGCGCGCTCCCGCACGACGACGGTAATATATTTTCGCTGAGTGTCTTGCGCGTAACGTAAAGCCTCTTGATCTGTCATCTGCCTTCCGCTAAGACGGCTGGCCATCAGTTTCAGAAAATCAATCGTCACTTCCATCTCTTCGCCCGTATACTCGCATTTAATTTTGCTACCGGGCTCATAGTTGATAGCGCAAAGATAATTCAAAACGTCTTTGGAAACCTGTTCCTCGTTATAGAAGTACAGGGCTTCCTTTACTTCGCTCAAAACTGTATAGTCATACGAGTCCACAAGAGAAGCCAAAAAATTTTTAGGTATATCTCTGTCGCGGCGCTCTTTATCAATCCTGTACTTAAAGAAGTCCATCAGATTATCCATATTGATTAAGCTTGCTCTTCCGCCGTAACGGCTTAGAAATTCACGGAACATTTCAATGGATTCCCTGCCGTCAAATCCATGGTCTCCCTCGTTTGGTCCCTCGGCGATTAACGCCCGCCTCACCGGAGCGGGATTCGGAGGGTGCATCGTGGCGCTCACGTCGCCCTCCACCGTGGACGAGGTCCTGGAATCCCTGGTGTCAGGGTACTACGAGGTCCGCGGCATGACCGAGAAACTGGACAGCCACCTGTTCGTGGCCGTGCCCTCGGAGGGTGCCTCCTTCCGGCCCCTGCCTTGACCCGGAAGGGCGCATAAGCCCTTTTGCCTCCCTCGGCGACCAAGGCCGCCTCCGGCCGTTCGGCCCCTGTGGACCTGCCCCCGCTACCGCAGACCCACCTTCGGCAGCAGCCTGAGCACGCCCCACGCGGCGCCCAGGGCCGCCGCCCCACACACCGCGCCCATGGCCATGTTGCCGTACAGCAGATATCCGGTGCTGAAAAGCGCTCCGTAGATGACCACGCATCCCAGGAACCACGCCATGAAGGCGGCCGTGGCGCTTTCCGCCGGGTCCGCGTCGGCCAGGGTGATCCCGGAGCCCTTCCACCCCGGGCCCATGGGCCGGATGTGGTCGTAGAAGGCCTGGAGTGTCTCCTTCCGGGCCGGGGGTGTCAGCAGCGTCACGATGAGCCAACCCGCCGAGGTGATGGCCACGCCTACCACGAGCTGGACGTGGGCCGCCATGGGCGTGAAGCCCAGGGGCTCGTGGAGGAACGTGAACCAGAGCGCGACGGCGAAGGAGACCAGCATGGCGGCCAGCTCGCTCCACGCGTTGACGCGCCACCAGAACCAGCGCAGCAGGAAGACCAGCCCCGTGCCGGCGCCAATCTGCAGGAGGATCTGGAACGCCTGCAGGGCGTTCTCCAGCCACAGGGCCACGCCGCTGGCCAGGATCACCAGCGCCACGGTGGCCGCGCGGCCCACGG
>Ga0075985_102_pt1 | contig 27338 bp, 26 predicted proteins | sample RifGroA2_FD_68003 | JGI IMG/M metagenome (GOLD analysis project Ga0075985, IMG submission 68003) | Parcubacteria bacterium GW2011_GWA2_47_9 | reverse complement strand
GTTTTGCCGCCTTTCTTTTTACATCTTGTTTTTGCTTGTTATATGTCCAAATAGCGACAGAGCCAACAAGCAGGGTTATAAATCCTACATAATCATTTAATAATTTTAGAAAATCTAATATCTTCATATTCGCCGATTATTATTTCCACCCCTGACCAAAAATCCTAAATCCAACTTGCTCTTGGGGGATTTGTATTGGTCCCTGTGGTGTTTGTTGAGTTATATTTACTTGTTGTTTTTTATATTCAATTGAAAGCTGAAAATAATTTGATAAATCCTTACTTTCAATATAAGCAATTTTATAATCTTTTCTGTTTTGAACAGCATTTTCTCCAAGTTCTGCCTCCGGATTCCAACTATTGATGTTCAATCCCATTTCTTTTTTATACTCTTCGTATAAATCACTCAAAAATCCCGACAATTCTTTATCGGCAAATTGTACCGTATTTATTTTTAAATCATTTTTGGCTTCTTTTCTGCCGATATAATATTGATGTGAATATAATTTTTCTGTAAGGTCATCTACTATTTTTTCTATTACTTCATCGCTCATTGGCGAGTTATGACTTTTCAATAATCTTTTCGCAAGTATTCTGATTAAATTGTGCGTCCTGTTGATATTACCCAAAGATAACGGGTGTATTTGCGGATTTGATTCAACAAATTTGTTAAAAATTTTAGTTAAATCTTCATCGCTTTTTATGCCAAATTTATTTTTTGCTAAATCAAAATAAGCCATGACATCTTCAACTGATATAGGAATTTTATTTTGAGGGTTTTGAGGATCTGAAGGATTAAAAACATTGGCGGTTGAGGGGTCTATTGGTGATATTTCCGAAAGATCAGTCATGATAATTTCATCAGCGCCCAAAGAAATCATTGTTGCTGAACTATGGGCTTTATATGGAATTAAGACGGAAAACTTGTCGCAGTATTCTCGTATCATAGATACTAATCTCCAAGGGACCATAGTGTCGCCACCTTGGCTGAAAAGAAACAGGTCAATATTTTCTACTTTTCCTATCTTTCGTAATTGCTGGCTTATTATAGGAATAATATCACCTGCTATTCTTGCGTTTAGTGGACCCGGCCTATCACTTGTTAGGTAAGTGATAACCCTCGAACTTCTTTTTTCTTCTATTTTTTTAATTAAATCAATTTTAGTCATATTTTTTAAATATTTTTATATAACTTGTAATTCCATTTGTAATTTTTTTCTTTCTTCTTTTTCAATAATTTTAAATAAATCTGGCTTTTCTTCTAACTCCTTAATTCTTCGCTCTGAAATTTTTACGTATTTTTCATTTGCGTCAATTCCGATATAATTTTTACCGAGTTTTTTCGCCGCTACCGCAGTTGTTCCGCTTCCGATAAAAGGGTCTAAAACAACAGCATTTTTTGAAAAAGCGGAAAGTTTAATTAAATACTCGCAAATAGCCAACGGCTTAACGGTTTTATGGTCATTGTATTCTCCTTTTTCTTTTTTAGTTGGTTTCGGCAACAGAAAAGCCCTGTCTATCAATTCGTTAATACTATCAATCGTAAATACATTTGCTGGATACATATTGTCGCCAATTTTTACATTCGTGTTAAACATACCAACTTCGTGCTTGAGCATATTATTTAGATAGGTTTGGTCGGTTGGTTTTTGAGCCATTGCGATTGGTTCAAAACAAGATTTTATTTGCGGAGTTTTCCAGCCATTTAGTTTTTCTTTAATTTTCTCTTTTGCTTTTTCGTCTATATTCATTTTTTTAATAAAATGATCAACACCCATTGCTTTGGCTTGATTTTGCGTATAAAGCCACATAAACGCGTCTCTTATTTCAAAACCTGCGTCATCTATTGCAGAGGCCATTCTGTGGTAAAGCCGAGGGCTAGAAAACGAGAAGAAAAATCCGCCCGGCTTCAAAATTCTAAAAATTTCTTTTGAAATATCTAAATACCAAGTATAAAATCTCTTTCCCTGTTCTCTATCAAACTTCATACCGGCAGGAAGAGATTTTATTGTGTATTGATTGTTTTGATTGGAAACCTCCTCGTAATCCCAATTATTATCCAGTTTATCCAAAAAATATGGTGGGTCAGTCAAAACAACATCAATAGAATTTTCTTCAATTTGAGGAAGTAATTCTAACGTATCCGCGCAAACAATTTTATTTATAAATTTATTATTTTTCATAGATCATTTTTTTGAATTTGGATTTCTGCCATTAAATTCTTGGTACAATATTCTATAAATCTTTTCTTTTACATCTTTATCAAAATTTTTAACAAAATTCGCATCTGCCAATTTTATAACTCTGCCTTTTTCATCATAAACCCACCTATTTCTATCTCCTCTATTACATTTTTGACATTGCGGAATTATATTTCCAGTAACCAAGAAATGAGGTTTATTTTCCTGCGAGCCACAAGTGGCGCAACGATAATTATATTTTTCTTTTATCTTTTCCCAGTCATCTGTGTCTGCTATTCTGTGCCCTTTCTTAAAGCCCGGATATGGTTGTTCTAAAGTATAAAGCTGATACGATCCTCTTTCTATTCGCAAAACAATATTATCTCGTCCACCAGCGACTATCCACCAGCCAGCCTGTGCACCAAGATGTCTCGCTTGCTGAACATCATTTGTGTTTGGATAATAACTTCTAACAAATTTCGTTAATTCTTCCTTGCTAACTTTCCGCGTGTTCGGGTAATCATAAGCAAGGTAAGTTAAAACGAGTGCGTCTTTTGTAAATTTTCCTTTGGAAGCGTAAAGTTTTGGCAATTTTACACCAAATTGCTTTAAATATTTTTCGTGAAATTCACGAATCGTCTTATAAATACTCTCTATTGATTTTTTGTTCAAAATTAAGCTGTCTAACATAATTTTATTTTATTATATCTTCAATTGAAACGCCAAGCGTTTTGGCTAATTTTGCCATAACAAAAACTGAAGGTTTTTTAATTACGCCAGTTTCAACTTTTGTTAATGTTGTATAGGGAATATCGGCTTTTCTAGCGAATTCGTCTTGCGAAAGTTCAAATTTAAGTCGTAAGGCCTTTATCTTTTTTCCCAGTTTATTCTCTTGATTATTTTCCATAATTTGATAACATTAAATTGTTCTGCTATAATTCTATACAGTTATATGATAACAAATTTTAATAAAAGAAGCAAACAAAATTTAGGGAGTTCCTTATCGTTGCCCGCGTATAGGCGGGTGGGACAAGGGCAACACTCCTTGGCGGCGCATTTCGCAAAGCGAAATACGAAAAATTGCGGCGGCGAAAAAAAAGCGGCGAAAGCGAGGGCGGGCAAAAATTCCTTCCCCCCCCCAACCCCCTTCCTTTTTGCCCGCCCGAGCGTTCAGTTTGGCGCGCGAAGCGCGCCATCAGTTTTGTTCAAAATAGGTTCGGACTTTGTCATATAATTGCACACTAAAAACAAGCGCGCCGTTTAAACGGCGCGCTTGTTTTTAGTGTGTGCCCGGCAGGATTCGAACCTGCGATCTCCAGCTCCGGAGGCTGGCGTTCTATCCGCTGAACCACGGGCACAGGCTATGGCAGGCAGGCGAAAGCTTATGTTCTATCCATTGAACTTACGATTTTTCCGCAACCAAAAAATAATTCTGCCTATTCCCCCGCTTATTTTTTACGCCGCCGATGCGTCTTATTTTTAGTCCCGCCCCCGAAACGAGGTTTTTTAACTCATTCTGCGAAAACCAGTGATAATATCTTTCGGTTTTTCGTCCCCAGGGTTCCCAAATATCTCCGAAATCCAGTTGCGAGCAACCGATTAATTTCAACGCGGCGTATTTTAAAAGTCGGGCGAAATCATTTAGCTGATGGAACTTCCAAACGGTCAGAATCATTAACCCACCATGCCTTAAAACTCTTTTCGCTTCTTCGCAAAACCGCAAACGCAATTCCTTGGACGGAATATGATGTAAAACAGCTATGCTGTATATTATGTCAAAATAATTATCGGGGAATGGCAACTTTAAGCCGTCGGCCGTCTGAAACTTGGCGGCGGGGTATTTTTTCCTGGCCACCTCAATCAGCTTTTCTGAATTATCAATTCCGGTATAGTCCGCGGTGATTTTGAGCAAGAACTCAAGCAATCGCCCGTTACCGCATCCAATATCCAAGACTTTATCTCCGACGGAAAGATAATCATCCGCCAAAAATTTTATTTCCTCCCATGGAGCCCGGCGCGTCCTTGAAAATTCCTCGCCAATCAGGTTATAATCCTGTTTAGTCTTGGCTAATATATATTCCGCGTATTCTTTCTTCATATGGAAACTCAAGAAATTATTGTCCGGGAGCTTATAAATAAACGGTCTGCGACCTCGGCTGATTTAGCGCGAATTAAGCGCGATATCGCTAAAAAATACGGGATTTCCTGTCCGCAAAACGCGCAGCTCCTTGCAGAATACCACAGACTCCAAAGGAATAAAAGAATACGGCAGAATGCGGCCTTGGAGTATTTGCTGCGCGGCGAGCCGGCGGTAATGCGCGCCCTTCAATACCGATACGATCCCTACAAACAAGTTCAAAGCAGGATAAAAACTCTTGAAGAAAACGGCCACCCGACTGACAAAATAGATTTGCGCATCATCGGAGGAACCTGGTCATATAATCCTAAACGGTATCAGCATTGGTTCGTAAAAAGATGCTTTGCGGCCTGCAATGAATATGGAAAGAAAGCAACAACCCAGCTCAAAAAATTGGGAACTCTTCAGAAGAAAAATGAAAACGCTAAACACCGCATAATAGGCCTTAACATAGAAACGCGGCCAGACTGCATAAACGTGGCTGAAGCGCGCAGATTAAGAAAGCTTGGCGTAACTCACGTAGAATTGGGCGTCCAAACCGTTTACGATGATGTGCTTTCGCTGAATAAGCGGGGGCACGGCATTGATGCCGTTATAAACGCCACGAAACTCCTAAAAGATGCCGGCTTTAAAGTCTGCTACCACATGATGCCGAATTTGCCTGGTTCTACGCCGAAAAAAGATATACAGATGTTCAAAGAATTATTTGATAATCCGGGCTTCCGGCCGGATCACTTAAAAATATATCCCTGCGCCCTGGTTAAAGAAGCTCCCCTGTACTGGATAAAAGAGCGCATCGGTTTTCGCAGCTACTCCGCGGCGGAACTTGTAAATATTTTGAGAGAAGCAAAAAAGCATATTCCCTATTATTGCCGCATTCAAAGGATCCTTCGCGACATCCCATCGCCTTATATCGTTGAAGGCGGGACAAAGGTTTCCAATCTGCGCCAGGTGATTGCCCGCGAAATGGCAAAAGAAGGAATGCTGTGCAAATGCATTCGCTGTCGCGAGGTGAAAGAAAATTATGATCCAAAAGAAAAATTGCGGCTTTTCCGCGAGGATTACGACGCGTCAGAAAGTAAAGAAATATTTCTAAGCTTTGAAAATAAAAACAGGACAAAATTGTACAGTTTACTGCGTCTGCGCATTCCTTTTGCCGCAACAAAACCTCTTTTTCCCGCGCTAAAAAATGCCGCGCTGATCCGCGAAATCCATACCTACGGCCAGCTGCATCCGCTGCAAAGCGCTGCTTTTTCGCCCCAGCATAAAGGGCTCGGAAAAAAACTGATGGCGGAGGCGGAGAAAATCGCCGGTCGAGAATTCGGTTTCACCAAAATTGCCGTTATTTCCGGAGTGGGCACAAGAAATTATTATCGTAAACTGAACTATAGGCTGACGGGAACATATATGACCAAAAAATTGCGCGGTTAGCCGCGCAATTTTTTGGTCCCGACTTTCGCTTTACTCACACTCGTATATTTTCTATAAATAAACCGCTCGGGCGTGCGATAAGCCAGTTTTCCTTTTTTTGCTTGTTTTGAGGAATATTTTTTCACTTGACTCTGGACACGCGAATGAGCCCCGAACAAGGCACTATTGCAATGCCTTGTTTCTCAAGCTCATCCAAAAATAAATTCATGCCGATGGAGTCGGAAGACATATGACCCGCGATCACTACATTCAGGTGGGCGGCTTCAGCCTCTTTTTTATGCTCTTCGGAAACGTGCATTCCAACCACCGTGCCTATGCCTGCCTGCGCCATCTTTTCATAAAGTTTTGGCGAGCCCTCGGTGCCGCCGGTAAGTTCGGTCAGGGCGATTTTGCCGCACCGGCTTTCTTCAAAGCCGACAAAAATACGGGGTCCCGCGGCAAACTTCATCGCCTCCTGATATTCCGGTATTTTGTACAAAACATGCATCAGGTCTCCTAAAAGCTCCGGCTTTGCGGCTTCAACCGCCTGACGTAAAAAATTTGCGGCCAGATTGTCCGAGCTGGTATGAAGACACATTAAATTCATACCAAGCAGTTTGGCGGCGTCCACCGTGCGCTGATGATTTTTCGCGTTGATGCCGCGCGCGACTTCCGAGATTCTTTCCCGCATCAATCCTTCGGCAATGTTAATGGGCACCCCATATTGGTTTAATACGTCGCACTGTAATTCCATTACCTCGTGCAAAGCGGCTAACGCCCGGCCAAGCGGATGATGCGAAATAACAAGATCTATTCCGCCAATCTCTTTGGCTAAAAAAAGTTCCGACACGTCAATATCAATGCCGGCCAAAACCTTTTTGACGGGCTTATCGGCGGCTAAATGCAAAACTCTAGTATCGGAATAGGGATTCCAAAAGCTGTCCTCATCAAGCTCCGCCCTAGCCGCTTCAGGAAGCTTTTCGTATTTTTCTTTTCTGCGCCGCAAAATCAGTTCAATTTGCTCATTCGCCCTAAAATCCGCATCAATCCCTTTTTGCACGGCCAGTTTGTAGATTTCTTGTATGGTCATATTAACTTTTTAACAAAAAATCTTGCCTTGGGCAAGACTCCTAAAAAATAGGGCCTCGCGGATAAGCGAGGCCTTTGGGCTTTTTGCCGGTTTTCTTTATTAGTCTGGCCAACCTTTAAGAGTTGCATTCTCCCATTCCTTGTTTATCTCGCGATCCTCGTTGCGTCCTTCAAAGTATCCTACAATCAAGCCGAAACGTTCTTTACGCGTAACTTTCCAAAGGGTGTAAAACCAAAGGAAACGAATCCGTCGCAGCATTCTTTCACCTCCCTTCTTTTTACAAAATATATAGTTTGTGCCTCTGGATGTAGTCTAACAGCTGCGGGTGTAACACCGACGTGCTAGCGAGAATATCTCCACTGGAATCCATTGTATATTGATTCCCCTTAAAATCGGTAACTATGCCGCCCGCCTCTTGGACCAGAAGAATTCCAGCCGCGCAATCCCAGGGAGAATTTTCTGTGGCGATAACGCCGCCCAGCCGCCCTGCGGCAACATACGCAAGCTCTAGGGCCATAGATACATAAATTCTATATCCCCCGATAAAACTAGATAGCCCAGACAATATCCTCGCGCTTTTTCCGCGAGAATGACTACTTTTTCCGTAACCGAAACTAAAATGCATCTTCCCCGTATTTGTCTGCTCGCTAACTGTCATCCTATTATCGCCCAGCCATGCGCCACTTCCGTGTTCCGCAATAAACATTTCACCAGTTATTGGAGCGTATACAATACCAAATACCGGTTTCCCGTTTTCAAAAAGCGCTGTTGTAACAGAAAAAATGGGGATGTTCCAAGTATAGTTGCGGGTACCGTCTAGGCCATCAACAACCCAGCAAAACTCTTTGCCCTTACTGATACGGCCGCCTTCTTCAGCCAAAATGCCGTGGTTGGGAAAATATTGCTTAATGGCTTGAACAATGTGCCGTTCAGCCATTTCATCTACCGCAGTAACTACTGTTTTATCGGTTTTTTCTCTAACCCTGCCCGGATCCTTGAAGTGCCCCAGAATAATAGCTCCAGCTTCACGTACGACCGGAGTCAACGCATCTGCATATACTGAACGATATAACATCCTGCCCTCCTGTAAAATTAAGGTTCTGTAACTGCTTTGTATAACATAATTGCATAAAAAATGCAACCGCTAGGGTTGCTTTTCGGTAATTTTGGGGGGTAAGAATTTTTTATGACGGGCGAGATTTGTTATATCCATCCGGCTATAAAGTTCATTAATAAGCCGCTTTTGTTCTTCTACTGCCAAACTCGCCCGGCGAATCCTGGCTTTTTCCCGCCGTATATACTTACGGATGGACTTTGGAGGTTTTTTGCGGCGCATAAATAAAAAACGGTGCGGGCCTACGTTGCTTATTTCGTTTTACGTTTCACTTTGAAAGTATAGCCCTCTTTTCCAATCGGCGCAAGCGGCGCCATGTATTGTCGTCCAACAAGTATAAAAAAGAGTCCTTGCCGCGATGCGCATGCGGTAAGGACTGCCTTGATTTTTATTTCCTCCGTCATTCACTTCTCGTTTATTTTGCGCACCGTGTATACTAAATCTTTTTCTCGGGTCAAACGTGCAATAATCAGCAACGCCCCGACTATAAAAAGGGAGCCGATGAGGTATCCCAAAAACACCCAAGCCAATAATGCCATCTCCGCCCCCTTATTCTAAAGGTGCTGTCCGCATTTTATGATATTGGGCTTTGAATGTCAAAGACTTGTCTAATCTAAACTAAAAGGCGGCATTTCGCCGCCTTTTTTAATTTGTATTAGCAATCGGCGAGCGCAACTCCCCTGCGCATCAAGTTCTCGGTAACGATCTTCTCATATAGAAACCTAAGAAGATAATTCCGGCTGCCGGCTTTTGATCCGACACCGGAGTGTTTCCATCCGCCGAAGGGTTGTCTGCCGACCATAGCGCCCGTAATCCCTCTGTTAATATAGAAATTGCCCGCGCCGCATTCTTCTCCGGCCCTGGCAACATGGCTTGGCAACCTGGAGAATATTCCGCCGGTAAGCGCGTAGTCGGAATGATTAAAAAATTCAACCGCTTCGTCAAAATTTTTGGCTTTAACCACCGAAAGAACCGGCCCGAAAATTTCCTCTTGGGCTATGCGGGCGTCAACCGGAACATCGGCAAAAATGACCGGCGGATGGTAATAACCCGCCGAGGAGAACGCCTTTGGAATTTCTCCGCAATAAACCATTTTTGCCTCTCGTTTCCCGATCTCAACGTATTCTCTCACTTTTTCCAGCGCTTTTTTGCTAATAAGGGGGCCGAGCATGCTACCCGGATCCTGCGGCCGGCCGACAATGATGCTCTTTGCGGCCGCGGTCAGGCGTCGCAGAAAACAATCATAAATATCTTCCGTAACGATCGCCACCGAACAGGCGGAACATTTTTGTCCCGAATACCCGAAGGCCGAACGAATTACCTCCCGAACGGCTTCATCCAGATCCGCGTCGCTGTCAACTATAATTTTGCCCTTTCCCCCGAACTCGCCGGCCACGATTTCTTTAAAGCCGTATTCGCAGGGATATTGGCTACAAAGCTGCTGGATACGAAGCCCGGTTTCTTTAGAGCCGGTAACGGCAATGCCGATGACCTTCGGACTCTTGATTAATTCCTCTCCAGCCTCTTGACCGGAACCGGCTATAAGGTTAAGAACGCCGTCGGGCACGCCGGCCTTTCTGAATATATCAACTATATGCCAGCCAATTATCGCCGAAACAGAAGCGGGCTTGAAGACCACGGTGTTGCCAGTCACCAAGGCGGCGGAAATCATTCCGACATTTATTGCCCACGGAAAATTCCATACTCCGATAACCGCGACCACTCCCCGTGGAACATAACGTATCTGGTTTAACTCTCCGGGAGTCTCCTCGGTTATCTTTGGCTCGCCAAGTTCAAGCATCCTTCTGGCATAAAACTCCAGGTAATCAATCGCTTCGGCCACGTCAGCGTCGGCTTCCTGCCAATTCTTGCCGACTTCAAACACGGCTAGCGACGCCAGATCAAAGCGGCGCTCCCGCATAATTTCTGCCGCCTTCAGCAAATAGTCAGCTCTTTCTGCAAAAAGAACTCCGCGCCATAACTTTTTCCATACCTCATAAGCCCCCTCCGCCGCTTCGTGAATCAACGCGGCATTGGCTTTGGTTATTAAACCGATAATACGCCCGGAACTGGCCGGGTTGTTTGAAAAAATGGCCTCAGTCTTTATGACGCGCTCTCCGCCGATAAAAAGCGGGTATAAGGTCGGATATGTTTTATTCAATTCCTTTTCGTCTTTTCTAACGGCCGCCGACATTTTCATCATATTGTCTTCTCTGGACCAATCGGCCAGGGGCTCATGGCAAAAGCCCGCGGGAACCGTCATCGCCTTATCCTCCCCTGCTCCACAAAAAACGCGGAGCTCATTTGCGACGTATTTTCAAGAAGACGCCTGGCAAGATAGCTCATGCCTTCCAGTGTATTTCCAGTTCCAACATAAACCCGAACGGGATAACCCATTTCTTTCAGCGGCCTAATAAGCGGAGTTCCAAGCCCATACAGCGTCTGAAACTCTACGGCGTTCTTTGGCAGACCGAGAAATTCTTGTTTTGCCATAACATAAGCCACGGATGAAAGATTATGGCTCCCGATTGCGGTTTTCACCCGAGGATAATTTTCCAGAGCGATATCGGCATTGCGTTCAAAACTTGCGTCTGTTTGTTCTCGCGCCGTATAAACCGGTATCGGCCAATTCTTTTGACCGGCCGCGATAGCTTCATAATCCCAGTAAGCCCCTTTGACCAAACGCACCCAAAAAGAAGCCCTTCGCTCTTTAGCGGCTTGAATAATTTCCTCAAGAAATATCTCCGAGTCGCAAAGATAAGCCTGATGCGCAATTCCGAAATTAGCAAAGCCGGCAAACTCTTCTTCGCTTAAAAGTTCTTTTGCAATTTCCCAAATAAGGCCCCGCAGATAAAATTGTTCCATGTCAATCGTCAAAGACCCTCCGCTATCTTTTACCGGCCGCGCAATCTCTTTTAGTCGTTTTGCAACTTCTCTGCGGGTTGCCTCTTTTGCCAACGGATCAAATTGGGAATAAAGCGAAGACAGCTTCAGCGAAAGATTGACCGGACAATTAAAACCGCGCAATAAACCGATGCTTTTGAGATACTTTTGTTTATAGATGTCGGCTTCTTCTTCGCTAAGCACTTGTTCGCCCAGAATATCAAAAGAATATTCCGCGCCCCGCCGCCTAATATCTTTTACGCTTTTTATAATTTTTGGGGGCTCGGCCGGAATCGTAAAGTGCCCCGCCATAGCCCCTACCGCCGCTCCGGCCATTAACGCCATTGCGTGTTTGGCGACGGGAAAGCGTCCCGCTCCGACAATTCCGCGAAACAGCAAAGACGAAGAGTGGGGGCCAGCCGCGAAGTATTCTTTGATATGCCGATTTATGCCTTCCGGGTTTTTCAGCGCTGGAAAAACGTCAACAAACCTCATCGCCTGCGCGCGCAATTCGCCGTCCCGCATTATGCGGCGCGCAAACAATTGATACCACCAATAAGCTGACCGCGCCGGCCGCATTTCTTTGCTTACCAGCCGCCGCAATTCTTGCTCTATCTCGCGCCGTCTTTGCTCAATAGCGAGCTTCGCTAAATATATCCCGCCGGTTATAAGCCGCATGGCCATATCTCCTCCACATTGAAAAGGTGCTACTTAAAATCAAGTTATCCTAACCCGTTATATAAAGGAGTGTCAACTTTTTATAAATTTAAAAAACAAAAAGGCGGCGCCCAAGGTCACTGCCTAAGTTTCGGCCTTAACGGACAATTGTTTTCAGCGCTTCTTCGGCCACCATCCTGTCATCCCAAGCTATTTTCTTACCTCCGGCAACGCACATCCAGGGTTCGGAACCCTTACCCGTGATAATAACAGCGTCACCGGCGGCGGCCAACGCAAGTGCTTTACGAATCGCCTCGCGGCGATCCAGAATTTCTAAAACCTTATCTGCCGAAAATTGAGCGACGGCAATCCCCTCTTTTATTTGAGATACGATTCGGACAGGATCTTCATCGTAAGGGTCTTCATCCGTCAGAATTATTTGGTCGCAGAACCTGGCGGCGATCTTGCCAAGTTCCGGCCTCTTCCACTTGTCTCTTCCTCCGCCGGCGGCTCCAAGCACGCAGATCATTTTACCGTTTATCGTATGGCGGTTAGCATCTAGATTTTTTACGGTTGAGTAAACCTTTTCAAGGGCGTCTGGCGTGTGGGCATAATCTACAATCACCGTAAACGGCTCTCGGCTAACGACCTCCATTCTGCCCGGCACCGATTGTATATTTTCAAGGGCCTTTCCGATTGTTTTAAAATCCACGCCTTGCGACAAAGCGGCGCCGATTGCCGCCAACGCGTTAGAAACATTAAACTCACCCGGCAGTTTAACGCGCATAGCAATCCCTTCCACGCTGAATGCCGAGCCGCCGGCGAAATTTTTTACTTCTTCAGCTTTAATGCTCTTTACGCCGCCGGCTGTATATTCTGAATTTAATGTATAGCCAATTTTATTTGCGGGAAACCCCAAAAAATATTCGGCGTTCGGGTCGTCTAAATTCACTATCGCATATTGCTCGTTTTTATTTTTTCCAGCAAGGCTCCTGAAAAGCTCGCCTTTGGCTTTTTTGTAAGCTTCAAAACTCCCATGGCTCTCTATGTGTTCCGGGGTAAGATTTGTAAAAACCGCCGCGTCAAAATCAATAAATTTATGCCTATGTTGTTTTATGCCCTCGGAAGTAACTTCCAGCACCGCATACTTACAGCCCGCGGCAACTGCATCCCTTAAAAACTTCTGCAGGCGAAATCGTCCCGGCATTGTCATTTTCAAAAGATTCGGCCTGACCTCGCCGTTGACGTTAAATCGAACCGATGACAACGAGGCAACCCTGAACCCGGCCTCTTTAAAAATCTGGTGGCACATCTCCACCACCGTGGATTTGCCGTTGGTGCCGGTCACGCCGATAACTACTAATTTTCGCGAAGGAAATCCATATAAAAAAGCGCCGACGAAGGCCAGTGCGAAATGATACCAATTAAGCGCGAAGTTCGGGATTAAAGATTTTATGTTTATCATATAGCGGACCCGTATAAGAAAATTTAGCATACTAGCCGGGAAATAAAAAGCGGCCGCAAGAAAAAGCTCTCCGATTTCTCGGAGAGCAAAAGAACTTATCTGGCAAATTCATCTATGGCCCTTTGCAGGATAGGGTCCCAAGTCGCATCTTGATTGCGTTTTGCATAGTCTTCGTCGCTCCAGCGCACCACGATATCTGGCGTGATTCCGCCGGTATCCTCGTATCCGTCGCCATCAAGGTCTTCTCCCTGAACCGAACGGCCGGACGGAGTATACCAAAGCCCAATGGCCAAATACAGCGCGCCGGATTTGCCGTCGCGAATGGGAATTTCAAGGTTAGTTGTCCCTTTGCCGCCAGTCCGTTGCTCGCCGATAATCACCGCCCGCCGCAAATCCTGCATTATGCCGGCAAAAGCTTCTGCGGCGGAATAACTGTTATTTTGCGGCCCCGTCTCGTTAGGGTCCGGCCCAACCAGCACAATCAGGGACGCGTCCACGGCAATATTATATCTCTCGTGGCGAAGTTCTTCCTTTGCGCCGTTGTAATATTCCGTTGTCTTAAAAACTATGTCCTCAAAAAAGTAATCCAAGGCCTCGCCCAACGCCCTTACCGAACCGCCCGGGTTGCCGCGCAAATCAATAATAATTCCTTTGTATTTTTTAGGATCCAGACCAAACAGCACGGCCATAAGATCTTTCGGCATTTCTGCGCTGAAGATTTTTACTTTTACGTAGGCGATATCCTTGATCTGCTCCCCTTTTTTGCCAAGCAGGGGACAATCAATCGCCAAGTCTTTATCGCTCTTGCCGCGATCCTGCGGCAAGAATACTCCGGGACAAGACAAAACTGAAGGGGTGCGAATTGTGTCTCTTATTATTTTGATATCTTCTTCGCCGCCGTTCATCCGTCTGACCCTAAGGACAACCGCAGTACCCGGTTTCCCGCGCACTTTCATCCCGAAAGCGCGGGAACTGCATCCGGCAACGAATTTCCCGTCAACCGCTAAAAGTTCGTCTCCCGGCCGAACTCCGGCCTTTTCCGCCGGCTCTCCCGGGAAAACCTTTGTAACGATAAATTTATTTTCTCTCACGTCGTGCCGAATCCCGACTCCGCTGTATTTGCCGGAAACCATATCGTCTCCGGATTGATAGGCCTCCGGGTCCATATACGCCGCGAAAGGATCCACTAGACCGCGTTTAACAATACCGGTAATCGCCGAGTCAAAAAATTGCCTGGCAAACGTCGGAGAGTTTAAACGATTATAGGCCGGGAGTTGCTGGTATTCGGGGTCGTCGCGCAGTCTTTCATAAATGCGCTGAATTACGGCGAAATCCGCCTCTATTCCTTTTCGGCTTGCTTCTTTTACCATATCCCAAGCCCATGCTGGAATTTCTTCTTCTGGAACACCGAACGTTCCGAAAATCACTGGCAAAGACCTATTCAGCACCTGGGCTTGATCCGGCCGGTTCTTCGCGTAAAATACCGAGTACTGCATAATAATATCGCGTATGTCGTTTAAGACCGAAAAGTCAATGTCCGACGGGTTAAATTGGCCGCACAGAGGTTCTGCTAGAGAAAGCGTGGGGTTTTCTTTTTTCCCAAAAGGCTGGCCCGCAACAAAGAAAAAGCCCAAGCCCAAAGCAATCGCAAGGGCCGCTAAAACAAGTTTTTGCATTTCTTTCTATCTCCATATTGTAAAGGTGCCCGATTCTCATTTCACCCTAACCCGCGGTGAATACTTGTCAACCCCGTTATTAAAAAAGCCGCCCATGAAGAGGCAGCTTTTAACCCATTTATCTTAAAAGGGCGAACAATTCCTCCAGAATAGAGGTATCAACGGCGCCAAGAGATTTTTCGTCAAATGGTCCCACAATAATTCCGACAAATTCCGGGACCCCATCGCGAAGCGCGAAAAGCGGCGCGCCTATTTCTCCATCTTCAACAAGCAAAACCGGGCCGGTAAAATATCTAGCCTCAACATAAGCCCGGTCAAAACCCCAAAAACTGACTACTCCGAGCTCTGAAGAGCTAATTACATGCGGCTTTAAAACAAGCAGTGCCGTTCCGGCGAAAACTTCACCGCCCTTGCCCAAAACCAAGGGCTTGGCCTGAATGAGCGGCGGCGTTTCGCGCCTTAAAATCGTAAGGCCAAGCACCTGATCTTCAAAGACCGGTTCCAGCATTTCCGTATCGGATTGATGGTCGCCTATTTCCGGGGTCGGCAAAAGCATAACAGCAAAAAGTTCGTAGTCGCCCGAAACTTTTAGGGCGTCCGCAGCCGCTACGGCGAAACTGTCCGAAACAATAAGGCCCGAAGCGGCAGCCCACTTCACCAGAAGGCCAGTTTCCTTGTCAGCATATAGAGCCAGGACCGGACGCACGCTCTCGCGAACCGCAAGCAAGGCTCCCGAGGTTTTATCCAGTAAATAAAAATCTTGGTCAAAAAGTCCGTCTTCGGAAATATCAGAAAGCTGATGGCTATGGTTTTCCGGAGCAAAATCAGCCTCATATCCTTTTTTCCAGAAAAAGTGGTTGCCGATGTTAAAAACGCTAATCAACAGCGCCACGCTTGCCAGCGCGGCGAACAGTCCCGCCTTTTTCATCTTTTCCTCCTGCGGCGCGTAATTTCGCGCCATTATATTTGCAAAGGACTGTATTTGCTTTCTAGCATCTTTGCGGAAAAAATAAAAGCCCCGCGCCATTTTGGGCGGGGCTTTTGCTCATCTTAATTCAACAAATCTCAGGAAAGGAACAACCATGCTGGAAACCATAAAGTTTCGCACGTAGGGCTTTACCACATAAATGTGCTTTGAATGGTAAAGCGGAATCCACGGAACCTCCGCCAAAATAATATCTTCGGCTTTTTGGTACAACGTTACCCGTTTCGCCGCGTCCTGTTCAATTCTGGCCTGATCCAGCAACGAATCCACTGCGTAGTTGGCATAACGAGATTCATTGTTTGCCGGAGATTTGGCGCTGTAAAATTTAAGGTCCAAAAAGTCTTCCGGGTCCGGATAATCCGCTATCCAGCCCATGGTGAAAGCGCCGTAGCGCTGGCGCTTGAGATCCTGCATAAAGGAACCAAATTCCACCTGCTTGATTTCAACGTCAAGGCCAAGCCCGTCTTTCCACATGGCGACTATCGCCTCAATCGCCCCGCCGGCGGTGGCTCCCGAGCCCGGCACCCAAAGAGTTATTCTGGGGACATTCGGCCAATATCCGGATTCGGAAAGAAGTTGCTTGGCCCTCGCGAGATTATAGATTATGGGCTTATAATCTTCTCTGTAACCCGGCATACCCGGTGGCAAAACCGTATAAGCGGCTGTGGCTACGTCTTTAAGCACCACCCGGGCAAGAGTTTCTTTATCAATGGCTAGGGCAAGCGCCTGACGCAGCTTTACATCGTCAAAGGGCGCCTGTTTTACGTTAAAGCCGATATAAAAAGTGTCCATTGACGAACTTTCAATAAACTCTCTGTTGAGACTGCCCCGAGGGTCGCGCACCCGTTCAATATCCGCCAAGCCGATGCCCGACACGTCAACTTCGTTGTTCTCGTACATCGTAAGAACCGAGCCTGCGGCAAGGTTGAAATGCAGCCGCTTTATCGCCGCAACTCCCAGATGATACCGCTCGTTTGCTTCAAGCACGATTTTGTAGCCGCGCTCAAACTCGGTAAGACGGAAAGGCCCCGTGCCGTTGGGAGTTTCCTGCCAGCCGCGAGGATTTGACGTCACCTGATTTTTGTCCACCACGAAAGCGGTAGGATAGGAAAGCTTCCACAAAAAATGGGGCTTTAGGGCATCGGTTGTGATTTCCAGCGAAAATTCACTGATTACTTTTACTCCCTTGACTTCATTCGCCCGACCGCGATACTTATCCATCACCCCGACGATGTCGCTCAAATAAAGTTCTGCCGTGGAAGATCCGGTTCTGGGGTCCGCGGCCCTCTCCAAAGAATATTTAACATCTTCTGCCCTCGCCTGCCGGCCGCTGTGAAAATATACGTTTGGCCTGATCTTAAAAACGTAACTGGCCGTGCCGTCCGAATTTAACGCGGGCTCCGGAATTTTTTCCGCGATGTCGGCGATTAAACACACGTCCTGATAGCAGAGGGCGTCTTGCGGGGCTTTGTTTTTCGGCGCCAGACCGAGGAGGCCGCCGAAAATTTCTTCCACGAAAAATGCCGAACCGGCGTCGGTTACCAAAGCCGGGTCAAGAGTGTTTGGATCGTCGCCGACAAGACGCAGTGTGTCCGGAGAACGACTTGAACCGGGCTGTTTAAGCTCTGTCCCTCCGCAGGCAGCGAGAAAAATCGCAGCCGCGAAAAGGACCGACAACATTGCCGCTGTTTTTTTCATCTCTTTCCTCCTTTTGAGATCATCCTCTTTTAGTCGTTACCAATGAACCCAACGCATCGCCCAAGAGATTGAAAGCAAAAAAAAGCATGGCCACCACCCCCGCCGGGAATAAAAGCAGGTGGGGTTCGGCCTGTAGAGTTCTTATGCTTCCGGCCTCGGCGATAAGCCTGCCAAAAGACGGATGCGGAGGTTGGACTCCAAGGCCCAGCCATGTAAGACCGACTTCGGAGGCGGCGACCGCCGCGAGGCCGGCACTCATCCCAACCACCACAAGCCCGAGAACATTCGGCAAAAGATGGACAAAGACAATACGCCAGTCCGATGCGCCCATAGCCTTTGCCGCCAGGATAAAGTCTTGTTCCCGCAAAATCAATACTTGCGAGCGGATAACCATAGCTGTTCCATACCATGAAAACGGCAAAAGGGCGGCGGAAATCAGAATTAAATCGCTGAAACCGGGCGTAGTAAGAAAGAACACAAAAAGCAACAGGGCGAGACTCGCGGCAAGCAGAAACCAGGCCGCGGCGCAAATCCAGATTGGGGCACCGGCTGATTTTTTGGAGCGCCAGAGAAATACCGCAACGCCCGCCAAAAAGATTACAAGACCGATTACGACGGGCAACCGCGAAATAAAATGAAAGAAGTCTGAACCGACAATACTAGAAATAAAGCTGTCGTAGCGAAAGCGCAGAGCCGCGCCGATCAAAATCATAAACAGAAGCGCGGGAAATCCGGCGGACAAATTGCCAAGACCCATAATCAGGTCATCCGTTCTGCCGCGCTTGTATCCGGCGATAAGGCCCAAAGTTATTCCTATGATGCCGCCGCTGAAAAGCAGTGTAAGGGTCGTTATGCCAGCCGTTGTGCGCAAAGAAAACAAAACCCTGGAAAAAAGGTCGCGACCCAACCGATCCGTTCCGAACCAATGGCTAAAAGACGGCCCTTGGCTGACTTTCGTGAGATCCTGCGCCAGATAGTCGTATGGCGCGATCAAAGGAGCCAGAATGCCGGCGATATAAAGTCCGCAAATAACAATCAGCGCGATTGCACCGAGCTTGTGCCGCAGGGCCCACCGTTTCATCATCACACGTTCCTCTGATTTTAACTTGACAAGGTTCTGTCATTTATATAAAGCACGGACGGCGAACAGAGTCAAATTAAGTTGACAGCCCGGATAAAAAAAGTTAAAAAAATAGATAGCGTTCATTAAAAACGGGGGTATGGCGAAATGGCGACGTTAAAATATCTGGCTCGCAAAACCTGCGTGCTGATACCAATTTTTATCCTGACTTCATTGTTTATTTTTATTCTTTTGCGTTACGGCCCGGGAGATCCGGTAGCTATCAGAGCCGGGCAAAGGGCGTCTGAAGAAACGGTTGAGCAAATCCGCCACGAACTCGGCCTTGATCGCCCTGTGTATGTACAATATGGAGAATATATGTCGGGGTTTTTCCGGGGAGATTTTGGCGAAAGCATTTCCAAATATCCCGGAGTAAAAATAAACAAAATTATCTTGCCCAAAATCTGGGTTTCAGCTCAATTGGGCCTATTCGCCCTTCTTCTTACTTTTTCTCTGGGCATTCCTCTCGGCATCCTGTCGGCGCTTGCTCATAGAAAATGGCTTGATCCCCTTATTATCAGCTCCCTGCTGTTTTTTGCTTCAATCCCGGTGCTAATCTTAATCCCGATATTGCAGTATATTCTGGTCCTTAAACTGCACCTCGTTCCGGCAAGCGGCTGGTCGCCAATCTTCTCCTTGCATCATTTGCCGGACTCTTTTGGCGCCGCTTCAAAATTTCCTCTGCCGTGGCTCGCTCCGCCAAAAACAATAATCTTGCCCCTTCTTGCCCTCTCTCTGCCCGGACTGGCCGGCACGGCCCGTTTCGTAAGGATTCTCGTTTTGGGAGTGTTAGACCAGGATTATGTAAGAACGGCTAAAGCCAAGGGACTGTCCGAATTTATAATTTTGCGCAGGCATGTGATGCCGAACGCGCTGCTTCCCCTTTCCACTGCCATACTGCTCGCCCTGGCCGGCGTAGCGGAGGGCGCTTTCTTCACGGAAACGTTATACGGCATTCCGGGCATCGGCCGCCTTTCGGTAGAATCTGTTTTCGCCCGAGATTATGACATGATTATGGCAATAAGTCTCCTCGCTTTTGGAATTTTCCTCATCGCCATGCTATTGCGCGATGTTATGTATGGCTTCCTTGATCCGCGGGTTAAACTTTAGAGACGCATCGCTATAGCGCGCGAAGCAAAAGCCCTCATCAAAACGATGGGGGCTTTATTTGCCTTAACAGGCCAGCTCCAAGGAAGCCAAATGCCATTCTCCATTTTCCGCTAGAAGCGAAACGATATTCAAGGAACCGCCGTCTGTTAAAAATCCGACGGCTGCAATTATTCCGTTGGTACCTACGGCCTGATCAATAAAAACATAGTTGGGCGGCGCGCTCGGCTCGCTTTCTCCAAGAATATATGAAACAAAAAATGCTCGAAAGTTCTCTTTGGAACAGCCAGCTTTATCCTGAAGGGAAAAATATTCCCACGTTCCGTCGGCGTTGCCGGCATACATCTGGGCCATAAAACTCATATATCTTTGCCAAGGAGATTCCTCGTCCGGCGACACGGGATACTGTTCTCTCACCAAAGATTCCATTGCTTCCGCTTTGGATTTGGCGGAGTTAAGTTCAACCTCGGCACCAAAGAACTCCATTAAAAGCTGGAAATACTCGTCGTCCTTCTTTTGCAGTTCGGCTAGAAGCCGGGAATTGCTGTTATCTTTTTCTCGCAATTCTGTTTTTGTGGAATCTAACTGCGTTTTAAGCGCCGCGACTTCGCTTTTGCCGTTTCTTATCGCCAGCGCATCAAGACCGCTCGTAATCCCGCGCGCAATAGAAAGCGCCACGAGAAAAACAAGCGCCAATACGACAATTACCGCGATTACCTTTTGCATCGTCAGCCTCCTTTCGGCCGAACACTAATTTTTGAACCTAGCTGTCTTACTGTCTAAATCCTCCTTTTTAAAGAACAGCGCCTTATTTTGCGTATCTTCCCAACAGTTTCAAGGCTTCCTTCAACCGTTCTTGGGGGTCTTGGATTTCTTTTGCAACGTCGGCCAACGCCGCCTTTGCCTGCTGACGGGAAAAACCCAGCGAAATTAAAGCTCCGACTGCTTCTTCTTCCGCGGGGAGAACGGACGGCCTCATCCCCATTTCGGTTATTTTGCCGGTAATTTCAAGCGCTATTTTTTGAAGCTTTTTTGTGCCGATTCCTTTAATATTCTGCAGTGCCTTAGCGTCCTGCCGGTCAATAATCGCCTTTAATTGCTCAAGCGAACCAAATGAAGACAGAATCAGCGCTGTGCGCGGGCCGATGCCCGAAACATTATTCAACGTTTCAAACAGCTGCAGTTCGCCATAAGTTAAAAAACCATATATTTCCGCCGTTTCTTCACGCAAATGGAAATAGGTGTAAAGCTTGAGAAATTCATCATTCTTTGGTAGATTAGACAGAGTTTTTTCCGTTAAAAATACTTTATAGCCTACTCCGTTCGCATCCAGCACGACGAAATCTCCGCCGCGAAAAATAATTGTTCCCTGAAGATAAGCAATCATTATATTGTCTTAATATAGCATGCTTCAACTCGTATCAAAACTTAAGCCGGCGGGAGAACAGCCCACAGCCATAAACAGACTGGCGCAGAATATCAAAGCCGGAAAAAAACATCAGGTGCTTTTGGGCGTGACTGGCTCGGGCAAGACTTTTACTCTTGCCAACGTTATTGCGAAAACCGGGCGCCCGGCGCTCATCATTGAGCCCAATAAAACTTTAGCCGCCCAGATTTATCAGGAGCTGAAAGACTTGTTTCCGCATAACGGCGTGCATTATTTTGTTTCTTATTACGACTACTATCAGCCCGAAGCATATATTCCGCAAACAGATACTTATATTGAGAAAGACGCAAAAATCAACGAGGTAATAGACCGCCTGCGCCATGCCGCGGCGCAAGATGTGTTGTCGCGGCGCGATGTTATCGTAGTGGCTTCAGTTTCCTGCATCTACAATATCGGCTCTCCGGAAGAATACCGGCGGGTCTCCCTGAAAATTCAGCGGGGGCAAAAAATGTCGCGGCGCAATTTGCTTTCGGCTCTCACTGCCCTGCAATACGTAAGAAACGATACAGACTTTAAGCCGGGAACATTCCGAGCGAGGGGCAATACAATAGAAATTTATTCCGTGACGGGCATGGAAGTTACGCGCGTTGAGTTTTCGGGAGAAAAAATAGCTGGCATCGCGACAAAAAAACCGCAGTCATTGCGGACAAACGACATCAAAGCCGCAAATAGGAAAATTTTTCCGGCGAAATTCTGGATTACTCCTCAGGCAAAGCTTAAAATCGCCATGGCTAATATTCATGCCGAACTGCAAGACCGCCTTCAAGAGTTAAAAAAACGGGGGAAGTTCGCGGAGGCCGCGAGGTTAGAGCGCCGCACAAACTACGACCTGGAAATGATCGCGGAAACCGGCTATTGCCATGGAATTGAAAATTATTCGCGGCATATGGAGTTCAGGGAACCGGGCGAAGCTCCCTTCACCCTTTTGGATTATTTCCCGAAAAACTTTTTGGTTTTTGCTGACGAAAGCCATGTCACCTTGCCGCAGATAAAGGCAATGTCGGCGCAGGACCGCCAAAGAAAACAGGCGTTAATAGACTATGGCTTTCGCTTGCCGTCGGCCGTTGACAATAGACCTCTTAGTTTTCACGAGTTTGAAAAGAAAGCCCTGCAAACAATATGCGTGTCCGCCACGCCCTCGGCTTACGAGATAAAAAGGGCGGGCAGGCCTGGGATTGTAGAACTGCTGGTGCGCCCCACGGGATTGCTTGAGCCGTCAGTTGAAATACGGCCGACCAAAAACCAGCTTAAAAATCTGGCGGAAGAAATAAAAAAACGGGCCGCGAAAAACCAGCGCGTTTTGGCGATAACCATCACCAAGCGGTTGGCCGAGGAACTTTCCGAATACTTCGGACGAGAGGGGCTGAAAACCCAATGGCTGCATTCGGAGATTAAAACCATGGAGAGGCCGGAGATACTAAAAAACTTGCGCGAGGGCAAATATGACGCGCTGATAGGCATCAACCTTCTGCGCGAAGGGTTGGACTTACCGGAAGTATCATTAATCGCAATTTTAGACGCGGACAAGGAAGGATTTTTAAGAAACGAAACAACCCTGATCCAAACTATGGGCCGCGCCGCCCGCAATCCAGAAGGTCATGTTATTTTGTACGCGGACAAAACAACCGGCTCCATGGCCGCGGCGATACGCGAGATCAAAAGACGAAGAAAAATACAGGAAGAATACAATAAGCGCCGCGGCATAACGCCTCGGCCAATCAATAAGGCGATACAAGCCTGGCCATTTACGGCGCAAAAAGCCGTTGAGTCGGAGTTCGCGACCATACAAGATATCAAAATTTTAGAAAAGGAAATGCGCCAAGCGGCCCGTAACTTTGATTTTGAGAGGGCCGCTGAAATCAGGGATTTGATAAAAAATGCAAACCGCATCACTAATTAAAAAGGCCTCCATGGTTTCCCACTTGGACTTGATTAAAAAAATGAGAAGTGATAAGAAAGAAGCATGCCCGTCACCCAATCCGCGAAAAAGGCGGTAAGGCAAAGTCTGCGGCGAAAGGCCAGAAATCTGATTTACCGTAAAAAAATAAAAGCCCTCGTTAAGGAGGCGCGCGTTTTGGTTTCTCAAAAAAAATACGGTGAAGCAAAACAGCTCCTGCCAAAGATTTACCAGGCTCTTGATAAGGCGGCTAAGGTTGGAGTAATCAAAAAAAACGCCGCCTCGCGCAGAAAAGCGAGGCTTACAAAACTAATTAATGCGGCTAATTAATATATCCAGCGCCGTTTCGGGCGAGAGTTTGCCGGTCTTCACGCCCATATCTACCCTCAAAAGTCCTTGGTAGATTTTTTTTAATTTGATTAAGGGAAAATATCCCGCGCAGGCGATAGTTTTTTGCGCAACGTAAGGGTGCAGGCCGGTTTCTTTTATAATGGCGGTTTTAATTTTTCCCCGCTCGACCAATTCTTTTACCGCAAGCATATTGCGCAGCTGATACACGACCATTGAAAGAATATACAGCGGGGAATCGCCGCTCCGCACCCCGTGATGCAACAACTCTGCCGCTTTCTTTTTGTTTCCCACCGAAAGCGCGTCCAGTGCCTTAAAAATTTCGCTTGCCGGCGACCGCCGGCATAAAAACTGAACATCCCGCAGTTGAATCTTTTGCCCCCTTTTAAAAGCGGCCAATTTTTTGATTTCGTTTTCTAAAAATCGCGGGTCGGACGGGCCGGGGCCCAAAAGGCACGCAAGCGCGTCAACCTCTATGGCTGCCCCGTATTTTTTAAATTCGCCGCGCGCCCATAATTCCAGCTCCCGGTTCCGGAAGGCCGTGAATTCCTGAACCGCCGCGTTTTTTTTTAGGAATAAAAAAAACGGATCTTTGGCGGCGGGCAGTCCTTCCTCATAAAAAACAACGGCTTCTTTTAATTTTAAAAGCGCGGCGCCCTTTTCCGCCAAGCGCGCCGCAAGGTTTTTGTTCTGAAAAACATTCTTAAAAACGGTTAAGCGGCGCGGCGCCACAAGTTCAGCCTGCCATATTTCGTCTGCCGCGCTTTGCGCGTTTTCTCCGACGCAATCTATGTAACGAACAGAAAACCCGTTTGGATGGGCTTTTTCTGCGCTAGCGATAATCTTTTGAAGTTGCTTTCGTGCAAGATAACTATTTTCTCCGTAAAGAAAAACCAGCATTTATCCGTCACTGTTTAATTTCCTTAAGAATTTCTTTGATTTTTGCGATAATTTCCGTCGGAGTAAAATTGGCTTTTACCATATAATCCGCCGCGCCAAATTGCAAGCCTCTTTCCACTTCGTCTTTCTGACCGAGGTTTGAAAAAATTACCACCGGAATTGAGGCGGTTGACGAATTTTTTTTAACTTGGGCTAAAACCTCAAATCCGTCAACGTTCGGTAAAATAAGATCCAGTAGAATCAGATTCGGCTTTTCCTCCGCGGCTTTTTTCAGCCCTTCCTCGCCGTCCAACGCCTCAATAACCTCATATCCTTCTTGAATTAATTTTCTAGAAATAAGCTCCCTTAAAAACCCGTCGTCTTCAATTATAAGTATTTTCTTTGCCACGATGATATGTCTTAATTTGCCGAGCAGCCGTTTGCCCCCCGAAAGAAGCCTCCGGACGCATTCGCAAATTAAGATGTTTTATCGTCCTATTTGCCGCGCAATTTTATCTATAACCTCCTGTGGGTCAAACGCGGTTTTAATTAATACGTCTATCGCTCCCAAATCTTTGGCTTGCTCCAGTTCGGAAGGCTGACCTGAATTGGAAATGACTATTACCGGAATGTTGCGCAATTGAACGTCGTTGCGCAATATCTCCAAGACCTCAAAACCGCTCAGCTTCGGCATAAAAATATCCAAAAGCACCAAATCCGGCCTCACCTCTTGCGTAACGCGCAAGCCCTCCGCTCCATCCTTTGCCGTTTCCACATCATAACCTTCACGCAATAATTTTGCCGAAAGAAGCTCCCTTAATATTTTCTCGTCTTCAATTATAAGTATTTTCTTTGCCACAATTCTACGCCTCAGGAAGCCAGAAAGTAAAAGTTGAGCCTATATTTTCCTTGGACTCAAACCACATTTTCCCTCCATGCGCCTCAATAATATTTTTAGCTATGTAAAGGCCCAACCCCGATCCGTCCGTTTCCATCCGGATCGCGTTTGAACCCCGATAAAATCTTTCAAAAATCCGCTTCGCCTGGTTTTCGGGAATTCCGATGCCGGTATCCCGCACACTGCACTCTATCCCCTTTTTATCATATTTCAAAGAAACGGTCACTTGCCCCCCCGGCAAGGTATAGCGGATAGCGTTGTCCAACAGATTCGCCATAACAATGCGCATTTTTTCCACGTCTATGTTAATTGCCGGCAAGGCGGTTTCCGGTTTATCATAGACGAGTTTTAAACTTTTATGCCCTGCCTCCTCCTGAAAAAAATTAACCGTGGACTCCGTGACGGGTTCAAACCTCGTCGGTATTGGATTTGAAAGGTACTTTCCGTCCTCCATTCTGGTAACCTCTAACAGCTCGTTGATAAGACGGATCATGCGCTCGTTGCTTTGATAGCTTTTCTGAAGAAGTTCGGCCTGCTCCTTGGTCAATTGTCCAAGATCGCCCTCCAAAACCATTTTTAACGTCCATTTAATCGCGGACAATGGAGTTCTCAGTTGGTGCGCAGACAAAGAAACAAACTCTGTTTTTATTTTCTCCACAAGCCTTTCCCGGGTAACGTCGTGCATAACGACAATTAATCCCAGGCGTTGTCCGTCTAAAAACAGGGGCAGACAACTCACCTCAACGATTAGGTCGCCGCGCAATACCAGATCTTTTCGCGGCGACCGTTCCTGGCCCTGCAAAAGAATTTCAGACAAAAAGCTCAGTGGCGGCGTTTTCGACAATTCGCCCGCCGTTTTTCCTGCCAAATCCGACGACTTTAATCCCAGAAATTCTTCTGCTTTACGGTTTGCCAGCGACACCTTGCCGACGTCGTCAAAAACCAGAATGCCATCGGTTAGGCCGCCGATAACCGCGAGCGTTCTCTTTTTTTCTTCTTCCGCGTTTTCCTGCGCTTCTTTTACATCTTCAAGTAAATTCAACATTGCGGCTTCGGAATCTTCTAGTTTTACATGCGGTAGCAGGATGGATCCGGGCTCGGCTTTGTCCTCTTTCCCGTTTTGTCTGACGAGAATAAGTTTTTTTAGCTCAGTCATCCGTAACTCCCGCCCGACCGCCGCCGAGCGAAATTTTTCAAGCTCTTCTCCTATGGCGGTAAGCTCCTCGCTTTTTAGCTGAAGCGCATTTTTTGCTTTAGCTATTTCTTCCCGAAGAATCTTTTGGCATTCCTGCAGCTGCGCCTCAAGATTTATACTTTGCCCCCGCGCGTCTTTTTCTTGCCCGGAAAGTTCATTTATTTTTTTCCAAATAATAAACAGATAAGCCAGTAAAACCAGTGACCCCGCGAAAATTAAGACGGAAAAAATAAGTATCGGTTCCATAAATAAATTTATTCTTTCTGTTTGGGCTCCGGAACTCGCGCCAATAAACTTGAAAATTCCATCGCCTTTAACGTTTTATAAACTTCTTCTGTGGAATAAAATCCCCATCGGCAGTCTTCAAGTTTGAAATCCAGCGGGATATCTTTCGTAATGGCGGCAAGCTGTCTGGAAATCATGGCTTGCTCTTTGTAGCGCAGTAAAAGCTCTTTTGTTTTGGGTTTTATTTTATCCGCGCAAGCTAAATCCCTGCCTTCCAGAGTCGCGTATAACCTTTCCACGTCTCCGCAGGACAGCAACAGCTCCGTCGCGGTTTTCTCGCCGATGCCCGTGACGCCTGGAATGTTATCGGAAGGATCTCCGCGCAAGGCCTTGTAATCAAGGAGTTGGCGCGGCTCCAGCCCTCCAAAAGCCTGCCGCACCTGTTTTTCTTCATATATAATTATATCTTTCACTCCCTTACGGAGAAGATAAACCTTTGTATTTTTATCCACCAGCTGCAGCATATCTTTGTCGCCGCTCACTATAATCGTTTCTAGAAACGGAAGAACTTGCTGTTTTTGGGCAAACCTGGCAACGGTGCCAATGATATCATCCGCTTCAAAGCCTTCTTTTTCAAAAACAGGCACCTTAAAAGCGCACAACACCTCTTTGGTTTTTGGAATCTGCGAATAAAGCTCGGGGGGCGCAGACGGTCTTTTTGCTTTGTACGGCTTAAAAACTTTTTGACGGAAACTGGGCGCGGGAAAATCAAAGGCGGCGGCGATATAATCTGGGGAAAAATCATTCAGGGCCTTAAAGAAGACTAATAAAAAACCATACACAGCATTCACCACTTCTCCGTTCGCAGTAGTTAGAGGCGGCAAAGCATGATATGCGCGATGAATAATTGAATTGCAGTCAAGAATTA